>JAEEGL011389566.1_pt1 | contig 54785 bp, 33 predicted proteins | sample 9134231 | NCBI WGS metagenome assembly JAEEGL01 (sample SAMN16246548, study PRJNA631951) | gut metagenome | biome: gut microbiome; feature: rumen; material: fiber-attached | host: Bos | place: Iran: Karaj | collected 2018-10
CCGGTTGGAGCGTAGCGACTACAGGGCTGCGAAATGGCACGCCTTCAGCGTGCTGAATGTAACAATTCAGCCCTAAACCAAGAACGCCATCGCCGTTCAATATCAATAGCCCCCGGTTGGAGCGTAGCGACTACCGGGGGATCAAAGCATTCCCCTCTTCTTTTCCCAATTTTTTGCCAGCCCATTGGGCTGGCAAAAAATTGGGAGAAGGTGAAAAGAAAACTGCATTATCCCCCGGCGCTGCCGGGGGCTATTGATATGCAAGCCCTAACGGGCTTATGTACGGCTGAACAGTTACCTAAATTCTATCTTTTCCCAAATGATATCGTTCCCAAAGCATCGACAATGTGATACAGGCATAATCTTGTTATGGCGCAAACCGCGCCGTGTGTTTCGGAGTTTTTGATAAGGCGTTTCGGGTTTATGAGTGACAATTTTTTGGATCTTCTCGAGTCCTTTAAGAACTTTTCTTTGAGCGATATGCCGGAGAAACTGTTCATTTTTCCGCTCACAGAGAACGTATTTTTTCCGGACGTAATGTTGCCGGTAATTGTTCAGCCGGGAATGATGCTTGAGCTCGTCAAGCGTGCGCAGACACACAGCGATTATCTTGGTTTTTTATGGGGTTCCGGAGATGATCCGACGACCATGACGGCCGAGAATCTCTCAAAAGTGGGCTGTGTCGGCCGCATCATTCGAATGGCGCGTATGCCCGACGGAACGCATACGATGTTCATTCATTGCCTCAGCCGAATGAAGGTGCAGTCGTTCTTAAAGAGCGATCGATTGATCGCCGAAGTCGAATATTTGACGGATGTTGTCGTCGAATCCGATGAAATGACGGCATACGAGCGCAATATTCAAAACAGCCTGCGCAAGTTTCTCGAAATGGAATCGCCCTCTGTGCCCCGTGAACAGCTCACGGCGATGTTGTCGATCGAACGTCCGGGTCGTTTGGCCGATATGATTGCTGCGCATTTCGACGTACCAAACGAAAAACGTCAGGAAGTGCTTGAGCAGCTTGATGTACGAAAACGCCTTGAGCTCGCCTACGAAATCCTCGTCAAGGAACTCGATTTGGCGGCTTTGGGCCAGAAAATTCACGATACGATTCATGAACGCATCGAGGCCAGCCAGCGCGAATTCTTCCTCCGCGAGCAATTGCGCGCGATCCGCAAAGAACTGGGCGAAGAAAAAGACGAAATTGCGCTGAGCGTCCAGAATTACAAAGAGCGTATCGAGGCCTCCGGCATGAGCGAAGAAGCACGGGCCAGAGCCGAAGAAGAACTCAGCCGACTGAGCGTGTTGACACCCGAATCAAGCGAAACCAATATTATCCGCACTTATCTGGATTGGCTGTGCGATTTGCCTTGGAAAAAAGCCACCGAAGATGTGCTCGATCTCAATTATGCCGAAAAAGTGCTCGAGCAGGATCACTTTGGTCTGGACGATATCAAACAGCGCATCCTTGAATTCCTGGCTGTCCGCAAGCTCAAACCCGATCATCAGGGTCAGATCATTTGTTTCCTCGGCCCTCCGGGTGTCGGTAAAACCAGTCTTGCGCGTTCCATCAATCGTGCGCTCAAACGTAAGTTCTACGGTTTTTCCCTTGGTGGTCTCAAAGACGAAGCCGAAATCCGTGGTCACAGACGCACTTATGTCGGTGCAATGCCGGGCAAAATCTTACAAGGTATCAAACGCGTCGGCGTTCGGAATCCCGTATTCGTACTCGATGAAATCGACAAACTCGGCAGCGACTGGCATGGCGATCCCTCCAGCGCCATGCTCGAAGTGCTCGATCCATCGCAAAATATGGCATTCAACGACCATTATCTCGATGTCTCGTTTGATCTCTCGGACGTGATGTTCATTGCGACGGCAAATGATGCCTCAACGATTCCCAGACCGTTGCTCGACAGAATGGAGATCATCGAGCTTTCGGGCTACATCGACGAAGAAAAATATCAGATCGCGCGTCGCCACATCATTCCCAAAGAACTCGAAGAACACGGCATTACCAAAGAACAGATGCAGTTCACGCCTTCGGGATTGCGCCGAATTATCCGAAGCTACACCCGAGAAGCCGGTGTTCGTGAACTTGAGCGCATGATCGCAAAAGTCTGCCGCAAAAATGCCAAGCGCATTGCCAGTGGTCTGGAGCCTGTCGCCAAAATTACGCCGGAAAATATCGTCGATTTCCTTGGCGCACCCATCTACACCGACGAAGTCATCAGCCGAAGTCTGTTGCCCGGCGTTGCCGTAGGCCTCGCCTGGACACAGTATGGCGGTGAAATCCTCTTTATCGAGTCCACACGGATGCCCGGTGGCGGACAACTCAAACTTACCGGACAACTCGGCGAAGTCATGAGCGAATCCGTTCAAATCGCGTTCAGCTATATTCGTGCCAACATGAAGGATCTCAATGTCCCGGATGATATCCTCGCCAAACACGATTATCACGTGCATTTTCCTGCGGGTGCGACGCCAAAAGATGGACCGAGCGCCGGTATCACAATTACAACCAGCTTGTTGTCGCTGCTGTTGAATCAGCCGATTCCCGAACGCCTGGCAATGACAGGAGAAATCACACTCACCGGAAATGTGCTGCCCGTTGGCGGCATCAAGGAAAAAGTCGTTGCCGCAAAACGCGCCGGTGCGCGAACCCTTGTGATGTGCTCGAAAAACCGTCGCGATGTCGATGAACTTCAGCCGCATATCCGCGAAGGACTCACTTTCTTCTTCGTCGATCATTACAAGGAAGTATTCAATTTCGTTTTCAAAAAACGCGCAATCGTTGATTTGGACAATCTGCCAAAGAATGTCCTCTATACCCCAAAGGGATCCAGCAAAAATCCTGAATTGCAGGCGGATGATGAAGATGTCGAAGTCCCGGCAGCCAAATCAAAAGATGCAAAGAAAAAACCTGCGAAATCCAGAAGCAATGCTTCGCAGACAAAGGAGAAAAAATGAAAATGACTGCGCAAAAGCGTTCGCTGTTTATCCTTTGTCTGTTGCTCATCGTGCTGGTTATCTCGGCATGCACCAAATCACCCGAAGAGGTACGCGCATGGCTGAAAGATAAACGTGCACCCGTTAAGATGAAGGAATTTATTCAGAACAAACGCTTTCCAATCGAATCCAAAATTGAAGCCGTCATGGTGCTTACAGAACGTGGCGACTGCAGCAGTATCCCTGATGCACTGTCTGGAAACATCAAAACGGACGAGCTCAACCGGATTGTTGCGGGTGTGATTACGCGTATGCAAGCGCTTATCAATTCCAATCCCGATAGTTTGTTCACCAACTCAACCAGGGTAAAAGATGCGGCTTATTATCTGCTCAAACTGGAGCTCAACGATAACAACCGCGAGGATTTGATGGTGTTTATCCGCGATTGGCTGGACGGCGATAATTTCTTCCTCGAAACCGCAAAAGCCGGACGCGTCGAGCAAAATCGCCTCTTCGAACTTCTCGGCGACGAATCGCTTGAAATTTATAAAAAAGCCATCACGACCAAGATGGATGAGCTGGAAGCCGCACTCGCCAAAGAAGCCGCTCAGGAAGCTGAACTTCAGGAAAAAGGCGAAAAGTTCAAGATCACTTACAGGCCAAGCGACGGTATTACAAATACACTCGCAACCATCCTCACCAATCTCGATGCACTCAAGCTGCCTGGATCCAGCGAGATGGTGGCGACGTTGTTTATCGATCGCATCAACGCGCAATATCCCGATATGCCTCGCGCGTATGTATTGCCGTTCAGAAACAACACCTCCGAGAAACTGATCGATGTGGCCAGCCGTATCGTCAATGATACGAATTACAAAAGCAATACGCTGAACTATTACAAAGACGTAATGTTTGTCACGTATTACCGCAATGTACAGAAAAAAGCCGGTGTTGATGTCTGTACGCCGCTCATCCAAAGTGACCGCACCGGTTATACACGCTGGGACTGCCTCGAAATTCTCACAACAGCCAAGGGCCGGGACGGCTTCGTACAATTGATCCAGTCGATTCCGGATGATCCAACAATTTTGCTCACGCCAACGGATCACCCGACGTTGCTTGCACAGCCCAATATGACGTTCTGGAATTCGATGCGTGCATATTGTGCCCATCTGCCCGGCTTGCTCAATAATCAGGTTCCGCTCGACGTCTTCCGACAGCTTGTCACAAAGGGAAGAGCGATCGATCGCATCCTTTCGATGGCTTGTCTCGCGACGCTTGGCAACGAATCCGATGTCGAAACACTCGCCGCCATGCGACCCGAAAAAACCGACATCAAAAACTACGGCGTGCAGGTCCCGACAATGGGCGATCTATCCTACTATTCCAGCGTTTTGCTCTCAAATCGCCTCGAAAATGCTAAGAAAGCCGAAGCTGCCGAAGCCGAAAAGAAAGCCAAGGAAGCCGAAAAGAAAGCCGCTGAAAAACAAGCTGCCGAAAAACAAGCTGCCGATTCCGCTGCAGCCCAGCCCGCAGAACAGGATGCTGCCAAAGCACAATAATATTGCGCTTTAATCCAATGTGGGGGCAGCGGCCCCCCACGATGCTATTGGCGCGGCGTATTGAGCCGAAGGCGAAATAGCCCGCGCAGCAGGCGCGTATGAAGGCTCTGCCGAAATAGCGCCGCACCAATACGCATCTCCCCCCTCTGCGGGGACATTCAGCCAAAAATACACCTTTCAAATTCGCAATTGTACGCATCTCGCCCCGCAACGCCCCGGTTTGTGCGTTTGGAGCTGTCAGCTGTTCGATCACTGCTGTTTGCGATTCTCAACACTCTGCTTGTACAGAGCTTTCATTATATCAGGATGATTTATGACATATTCCAGCGAAATTGGTATTTTGGGCGCGGGTGCATGGGGAACCGCGTTGGCACAGCATCTGTGCAATAAACATGGACATGCACGTATCTGGGCATACGAGCGGGAAGTCGTGGATGATATCAATCAAAACCACATCAATTCTCGGTTTTTGCCGGGCATTATGCTGCCCCAAACGCTGACCGCGACTGCCGATTTGCAGGCATTTGCAGACGGCCTCACGCTGATGGTGATCGTCGTTCCCAGCCATGTATTGCGCGGTGTGCTTTCGCAGATCGCCCCCTATCTGCGCCCGGGTACGCCCATGATTTGCGCGACAAAAGGCATCGAAAACGATACCCTGATGACCATGAGTGAAGTCGTTGAATCGGTGCTTGGCGAATGGGCGCGTCCGCTTTGTTGCTATCTTTCGGGGCCTTCGTTTGCTTTGGATGTCGCGAATGGCCGCGAAACATCTGTTAGCCTCGCCGGATACGACAGCACGCTTTGCAAGGAACTGCAGATTCTGGTGAGCGATGCGCATTTGCGCGCTTATACAACACACGATGTTTTGGGCGTTGAACTGGGCGGTTCGCTCAAGAACGTCATTGCCATTGCAGCTGGTGCGGTTGCCGGCCTGCAGCTTGGCCATAATGCGGCAGCAGCTATCGTCACGCGAGGATTGGCAGAAATGACGCGTCTTTGCGTCAAACTGGGGGGTGAGGCGCTCACGCTTTCGGGCCTTAGCGGAATGGGCGATCTCGTCCTCACGTGTTATGGCGATCTTTCGCGAAACCGTGATTTGGGGCTGCGAATGGGACGCGGCGAATCGCTGGATGATATTCAGCGAACGAGAATCACGGTCGCAGAAGGCGTCAAAACTGCCCGAAGCGCGTTCATGCTTTCACAGAAAAATGGCGTCGATATGCCCATTACCGAAAATGTCTATCGGGGATTGTACGAAAACAAATCCCCGGCAGATGTCGTGCGTTCACTGATGTCGCGTGAACTCAAGAATGAACTCGAATTTATCGGTGCAAGAAGCCGGGATTAGAGTAAGTAACAGCCGGGGCTCTGCCCCGGACTCCGCCAAAGGGCAATGGTCCTCAGTTCGCAATATCAAATTCGCCTCGTCTCTCGCGCATGGCACTTCGACTTGCGCATTTGATTTGCTCACTGGGCCTTCCATTCGCGCCATTCACTGGATGGCGCTCACTCCGGCCCCTTTGGAATCCATTACGTTGTAAAGGCTTCCAAAGTTTACATTCTGCTACTACCTACAAAAGACGAAATGGGGCCCTGTCCACAGTTCGCAATATCAAATGCGCTTCGTTTCTCGCGCAAAGCGCTTCAACTTGGGCATTTAATTTGCTCACTGGCCTCTCGATTCGCACCGTTCACCGGACGGTGCTCATCTCGGGCCCCCATTTCGCTAAAACCCTACGTGCCATGCATGTTATGATAGAAAAGTCAATAGATGGCTGAATAGTTACGGATTAGATGCTGTCCCATCGCTGGGCGAGGCGCGCTTTGCGCGCTTCGAGATCAAGCTCTGCACGCTGTTCTTCGACAGAACGCAAATTGGCCAGCTGTGCCCAGTATTTTTCGATAAACGCTGGCGGATATTTGCCATCGATAAATCTGGCCGGCGTCGTGTAGTGAATTTCGATGGGTTTGAGCTGCTCTGATTTAAGAAAATCGCCGATGCGCTCGGAAATCACACCTAGTTTCTTTGAAATCGCAGCATTGCCATCCAGCTTTTTGCCGCCATTTTCGCTCGAAATCCCAGCACCCCACCAGTCTTCCATATTATCCAGCAGACTGGTGCGCACATCTGATGCCAGCTTCTTGCCGAAATCCGCAACACGCGTTTTAAATTCAGCCAGTTCTGCGTCGCTTTTGGATTCGGCAAAATCGATATCCTCAATAAATGCCTTGCGAATATTTTTAAGTGCATAGTCAGGCAGGTCATTTGTAATGATATCAACCAGATCCTTGATTTGTGCAGATAATTTGGCCTTGATCTGCTCAATTTCTTCGTCCAGCTGTTCCAACGTCTTTTCGCTCATTGTCTGTACCTCCCTATGGTTGTAAGCGTTGCACCAATTGATGTTGCAATCCATTATTGATAAGCACTGGCATTGGAATGATCAAGGAAAATGATGCAAGGTTTTCTTCCTTTTTGCTTGCACTTGACCGGGCGCGGGCCTATTTCTAACATCGTCAGCGGGATACCCCGTTTGTACGGTTTATTAGGCTATGTTTAGCCAGTGTGGATATATCGTTACCCCGATGCGTGTGAGATAATGGCAAAGAGCGCCGTGCATCGAGCGTCGAGTTGGCCAATGATCTCTCGTGGCTCATTGCTCATCGCTCGTGGCCTCAAAACAGACAAACTTACTTTTTCACATCCACGATCGTTAAGCAGAGCCTTTTATTAAGGATATTGGCTATGGAATCAGTCGAAACGCCCGAGTCGCTTCGGGCAGATAAAGTTGTCAAAGATACGGTACCATCTGTGATTTTTGTACTCAGCAATGATGCCGGTGAGGTGCTCGACTTGGCAACACGCGATAATCCAATGCGCTATTTACATGGTCATGGACAGATTTTGCGCGGTCTGGAAAAGGGATTGGACGGACTGGGCATCGGCGAACGCATTCATCTGGATGTGCCGCCAGAAGATGGCTATGGTGAGCGTGAAGGCGAACCGCAGGCCGTCCCCAAATCGATATTCCCCGAAGGGACGATCTTTAAAGTCGGCGCGGGCATGACGGCAAAATCCGAAGATGGCAAGCCGTTTCCGCTTTGGATCGTGTCGATAGACGACGACAATGTCTATGTCGATGGCAACCATCCTCTGGCCGGACAAACGCTGCATTTCGATGTCGAAGTTCTGGCCATTCGCAAAGCGACACAGGATGAACTCAGCGACGGACGCGTACACGACGGATGCAATCTGTGCCGGCCGTAATTGGTTACGTACAGATCGGATTCGGCTATATAATGCCATTATTTCAATGGATTTCCGCCATAATTACTCAGTTTGCCAGCTTATAGCCTATGGCTTGTAGCATTGATCCCAGGGGAATTCAATTCCTGCCATAAGCCATAAGCCATAAGCCATCAATATCGACAAATACTTGGGTTATATGAAAAGACCAAACCCCTTCACATTGCTTGCTTCTTCATTGGCTGATGCAGCGCTCGACAAAGTCTCGCATGCGCTGCTGCCGTTATTTCGATCGGAGAACAAAAAGCATCGCGCAGTCGAAAAGAAGCCCGCTGCTGTTCATCGCAGCCCCAGACCAGCAGCTCCGGAAACTGCCGCAGTGGCAGAGCCCCCGAAGCCCTCGGTGATTGCGCAAACGGTGCAGCTGTTTTTGTCGTTTTCGCATCTGGATGGCTATGTATCGCCGTTTTTAAAGCTGGATTGCGTGAGACAGCGCGAAGACGCAGATGCAGTGGCCAAAGTGCTGAACGAGGCGATGTGCATCATGCGGTATATCTGCCAGAGCGATATCGCGTTTTGCGAAGGAGCGCTCGAACGCATGGTCGATCTGGTCGAAGCGCATGATGATATGGAAATCACGTTTACGGACGCCTGGATCAACGGCTGCAATGCAACTAAATCGAGTGAATTTCTGGCGCATTTCAAAAGCAATTCCCACGAATCCTGGCAGCATCAGTATGTCGTAACGATTCCCGGCGATGCGGGGTTCGATGAATTTATCGCGCAAATACAGGCGCTTTATTATACAAAGGGCTATGCGTGCACAGAAATCGGTCGCGGCATGGCGCACGACGGAATCGATCACGGAAATTGGCTTGCGGCCTGCGCCGAACAGATGAAGGATGCAGAACACAAGCTCGTTTCGATGGGTAAATACAGCAGCAATGCAATGTGCCTGACATTGCTCAAACCGCTGGAACTGAATGTTTTGCGCGGTATGCTAAGCGAGTTTGGCGCAGAGAATGTGGATCAGGTTGTCGAAGTGGCCGGACGTATTGAGGCGCAGCCGAAATAGGACGGCCAGCCGTGCGTGTTTGCGCAGCAAACAGCACGGTGCGAAGCCGTATCGGCGCAAGCCGACAGGCCGTGACCGATGAAGCATTCATAAAACGCACAAACAGAAAAAGAGGCGATTTTCGGCGGTTATCGCCGATTTTGGAGAATAAAACATGCAAAAGATTAAAGCGGATGTGGCGATTATCGGTGGCGGCGTGGCGGGATTGTCGGCTGCGCTGGGGTTGGGCGACAAGCGCGTCGTCGTGCTGACGAAATCGGAGTTTGGGCGCGGCGGATCGACGCCGATTGCGCAGGGCGGCATTGCGTGCGCGATGGGTAAAGACGATACGCCCGAGTTGCATACGGCCGATACGCTGGTCGCGGGCGATGGGCTGTCGGTGAAGTCGGTCGTCGATTTGCTCACGACCGAGGGACCGTCGCAGATTCGCAAGCTGATCGAGGTCGGTGCGCAGTTTGACCGGACTTCGAGCGGGGAACTCGATTTCGGACGCGAAGCCGCGCATTCCAGACGCCGCATTTTGCACGCCAATGGCGACAGTACAGGCGCTGAAGTCGAACGTGCGCTGGTCGCTGCCGTCAAACGATCGCCAAATATCAGCATCATTGAGAATTGTTATGTCGTCGATTTGCTGCGGACGCACGACCAGATTTCGGGCGTGTACGGCATCATCAACAATACCCAGGAAATCATTGCTGTTGATGCACCTGCGGTAGTGCTCGCCTGCGGCGGCATCGGCCGAATCTATCGGTTCACGACGAATCCGGTCGAGTCGGTTGGCGATGGGCTTGCGATTGCGGCTCGCGCCGGCGCGGTGATGTCGGATGTCGAGTTCGTGCAGTTCCATCCGACGGCGCTGAATACGGCGCTCGATCCTTTGCCGCTGCTCACCGAGGCTCTGCGCGGCGAAGGCGCGGTTCTGCTGGCCGACGGCCGCCGCTTTATGACCGAGATTCACAAAGATGCCGAACTGGCGCCCCGCGATGTCGTGGCGCGCGGTATTTGGGCGCAGCAGCAAAAAGGCCTCAAAGTCTTTCTCGATGCACGTTGTATTGGCGAGGAGTTCCCGCAGAAATTCCCGACCGTGTTCGGATTCTGCCAGCAGGCCGGCATCGATCCGCGCAAGGATTTGCTGCCGATTTCGCCGGCTGCGCACTATCACATGGGCGGCGTGAGCGTCGATAAAAATGGACGCACCACAGTCGCCGGTTTGTGGGCATGCGGCGAAGTTTCGGCAACTGGCGTTCACGGCGCGAATCGTTTGGCGAGCAATTCGCTGCTCGAAGGTCTGGTATTCGGGGCGCGCGTGAGCCGCGATATCCTCGCTTCGACCGATTGGTCGGGTGTACTGGTGCCCGAAAACGACGATTTTGTCCCGCGTCCGACTTATGTAACTGCCGAAGAGGAAGATGATGCGATGCGGCTGCGTCAGACCATGTGGGATGACGTCGGCCTGGTGCGCAGCGAATCCAGCATGAATCATGCATTGGGTGTACTCGACGAAATCATGCACAAAAAGCCGGTTTCGCTGATGATGCACAATATGATCGATGCGGCCCGCATCATCACGCAGGCGGCGCTTGAGCGCAAAGAAAGCCGCGGCGGCCATTATCGCACCGATTATCCGGAACACGCCGAACACAGCGAACACCATCCGTTTGTATACACCGGAAACGGACCGTGGTATTGATGCGGAGCAAAGCTATGACGCAATATGAACTGGCTTGTGACAAACGAATCACGCTGGCCGCTATTGTATTCGAAGTATTGATGGTGATTTCATGCATATTATTGCTTGATGCCGTCAATGCCGAAGTATTTAAGATCGAAACGCTGCTTGCTTCACATGTATCCGTTAAAACGGCATGTATCATTGTTATCATACTCCAGTACCTGATTTTCATCACAGAACTCATTGCGAGACACAGGGATCAAAAAGGCGGTTTTACAATTCCCCTCGTGGTGTTACCCGGCGGCATCATTCTCAGAACCATTATCATGTTTTCACTCTGCGCATGCGTCGTTTCTTTCAAACTCATCATATATTTTATATCTATTTTAACTACATTTATACTCCAGTTACTCCACATAGAAAAATACATCAACACCTCAATTCTTGTAGACATTCCCGATCTCATCATGGAGCCGTTTGAATACGGCGTAAATACAATATACAACCATTTATATTATCATAAAATTCGTGCCAATTCGAGCGTATTTACATCGGTATTCAATGGAAGCCTGAGCTTGTGGTGTATTAACCACTGATACAACTATATATATACGCATCTGGGGGGGAAGTCTCCCCCTACGCGTCTATTTCGCGGCAGAGATGTTCTCTGCCGCAAAATACGCCGCTACCCCCTCATATCATTTGCTATAACGAGATTCCCGGCCATGAATCGCACTCTAAAGCAGGATATGGATTTACAAAGCGATAATAAGACCGAATTCGCTGAAACGCACGCTACGCCAAAGATCCTTGCTGGCAAATATCAGTATTTGCGGAAAATTGGCCAGGGCAGTCAGGCAAAAGTCTATCAGGCCGTGCGACTGAAAGATCATCAGATGGTCTGCATTAAACAGCTGGATATCGAATCGGTGTCGAGCTGGAAAGAATACGAATTGTTCCAGCGCGAAGCCAAAGTCTTATCCTCTTTGGATATCAATGGCGTGGCATCGTTTTATGAAGCTATTGAAGATTTGAATGGTCCAAGACCTTGCGCATATATTGTGCAGGAATTTATTGAGGGCGAATCCCTTGCCGATATGCTCAAAGCCGGGCATCGTTTTGATGTGAAAGAAGTTTATGATATTCTGATACAATTGCTCACAATCATTTATCAGCTGCAGAATCGGCCGAATCCGGTAATCCATCGCGATATCAAGCCGTCCAATATTATGATTACACCAGAAAATGGTACTAACATTGTCACATTGATAGATTTTGGTGCGGTCGCAAATCCACAGGTTCAAAGCGGTGGTTCGACAACTGCAGGAACCTTTGGTTATATGCCGCCCGAACAATGTATGTGCCATACTTGCCCGGCCAGTGATATCTATTCGCTTGGTGCAGTTGCTGTAGAGTTGTTTTCGGGTGTAACGCCGTCATCACTTCCGGTGAAGGATTTTCGCCTGATATTTGAGCCGGAACTGAAAAATCAGCCAGATGCACTTGTGAATGTATTGCGCAGAATGCTCGATCCGGATTATAAAAATCGTTTTTCAAATCCCGTTAAACTGATAGAAATTTTTAAGCGATTTCAAAACGGTGATTTCAAATGTGATGAAGAAAAACAACCAGCGCCACTGAAATATGAAATAAAACTTACCGAGGTGAATGAGATCGGTGCCCCCGGCAATATTGAACTTTGGCAGACGCTGTCCAACGAGACGCCACGGCAAATACCGAAAGTATACAAAGAAGCCAACTGGACGCCTAATTCTGAGCTTTCTGACATCATCCCAAATAATTTAAATCACTATCTGCTGAAGGGATCTCTTTATATTATATCATTCTTGGTGTTGTCCATATTATTTATTATATTGTCCACCATTATTTCAAACCGGTTTTATGCTTTATATCATAATCATAGGCTTTACCTTCCTTTTGTTGACGAGAATACGCATGGCGGTTGGTTCCCAACTGTTTTTGCTTTTATCGGGACTATTGGATTGTTTGTACGAAAAGTGCAGTTGATACATAGAATTAAACATCCGCTAAAAGCATTCGTTTATACAATGGGGTTCTTATTATCTCTGGTATTGTTTCTCATCTTTTTAATCGTGGCTATTGGTTTTTTGCTGAAAGCCTTGAGTGCTTTCGGCACTCTGGTCATTATGGTCTTTGGCTTCATCGGAGGTGGTGCATTATTCCTACGTTCATTAAAGTTTTGGCGTTCTTTCGCAGACAGGATTAATGAACGATGGATAGAATATCGACGGCGTAAAACAATCCTTGATGGCATTCGTGCAAATCATAAATCAAGTGATGATTCATATGATAATTCATACCATAAGATGCCGGATTCTTTATCAGACCTGTTAAAAAATGGCCGAAAGACCATTGCGACGATTGTCGAAGTGGATTATTTACCAGTTAAGCATTTGGCTAAAAAAGGCGAATTGGACGCTACGCCAGACAGACCGCAGTTTCTGGTCAAATATAAATTAAATTTGCCGAATGCGAACTCTGAATCGGATGTGATCCACAAAATTACCGTGTTTACTGAGCCGGGAAGAAATTATCGCGTTGGAGATCCACTGCCAATTTTATACAAAGTTTACGATCAGGATACCATAGAAGAAACCGTCAGGAGTATGGTTTATCCTGTTCCGCTTGATGACGTTTGTGAAGAATGCATTTCCTGCTCAACAATGACATATTACGATCAATATGAACAGTTAATCAAAAAATACAAGACTGACGCGCCTGCCGGGGGGCTTTCACAAATCGAGGCGATTATTGATAATCGCAATGATATAGTGAAACTTGGAGAGATTATTCATGGATTGATCTGCAATCCGTTTCCGGTCTTATTAAATAATCCATTTAATATATGCGACTATTTGCTGGAACTGTTGTCCATATTTATAAAGATTAAGGGCTATAAAGAAATACATGCGGATTGTATCAGATTGATGTTTATTTGCCTTGAACAATCGAATAAATTATCATCACGTATGTGCAGCTGCATTATGGAATATCTGAACAATATGTGCGAAGTCGGAAATATGGTTGCGCCTGATGCATTTGAAGTCTTGTGCGAACCAGGTTATATCGATATAATGGAACAGTTGGACGAACGTCTGGTCGCTGAGATTTCAAGAATTACCCGGCAATCGTCGGGACTTCCGAATTTACTTGTTGGGCCGGGCATGCATGTTGATGAACAGCAAACTGCAGCAATCGAACAGCAATGCATAAGCGACTGAAATATACATCGGTGAATGTTTATGGATAGCAGCCTTAAGCTTTCTTCGGATTTGTATGATGACAAAACCGAATCAGATAAAAAAATCAGGACACCCGCCATTTTGGCTAAAAAATATCAGTATATCAAAAAACTGGGCCAGGGCAGTCAGGCAAAAGTCTATCAGGCCGTGCGACTGAAAGATCAGCAGATGGTCTGCATCAAACAGCTGGATATCGAATCGGTGTCGAATTGGAAAGAGTACGAACTGTTCCAGCGCGAAGCCGAAGTTTTATCGTCTTTGGATATCAATGGCGTGGCCATGTTTTATGAAGCCATTGAAGATCTGAATAGTGCAAGACCTTGTGCATTTATCGTTCAGGAATTTATCGAGGGCGAATCGCTCGCCGACATGCTCAAAGCCGGACATCGTTTTGATGTGAAAGAAGTCTATGATATTTTGATACAATTGCTGAGAATTATTTATCAGCTGCAGGATCGGCCAGATCCAGTGATTCATCGCGATATCAAGCCGTCCAATATCATGCTGACGAATGTCAATCTCATGTATTATGTCACACTGGTAGATTTTGGTGCGGTCGCCAATCCTCAGGTGCAAAGCGGTGGATCGACGACGGCTGGAACCTTTGGCTATATGGCACCCGAACAATGCACCTGCCACACGTGTCCCGCAAGCGATATCTATTCCCTTGCGGCTGTAGCTGTAGAGATGTTTTCGGGGAAATCGCCGACCGTACTTCCGGTAAAGGATTTCAGGCTGATATTCGAACCAGAACTTGAAAACCAGCCCCCTGCGCTTGTGAATACATTGCGCAGCATGCTCGACCCGGATTATAAAAAGCGGCTGGCAGATCCCGTCAAATTGATAGAAATATTCAAGCGTTTTCAGAAAGGCGATTTTGAGTTCATCCAAAAGACCCAAAAGCAAACGCCTGCTGACAAATTTGAAAAAGCACTTGCCGAAGTCAAAGAAATCGGCGCACCTGGTAATTTCGATCTTTGGCAGACGCTGCCAGACGAGACGCCGCGCCAGATACCCAGTGCCTATAAAGAAGCCGACTGGTCACCCAAACCTGAAACCCAGGCAAAAATATCAGTTGATAATAATGAAGCAGAACAACTGTCTCTTAAACTGCACGCAGTATCGATGATTTTCGTCGTTGCGATTCTCGCCGGTTTTATTCCTCTGGTAATGTTTACCACTATGGGGCCAGATAAAGGTGAAGCACAAGTATTTCTTGCAACAATCATCATCGCCATTGGCGGAGTCGCAATATTGGCAGGGGGAGGATATATTACCGAAAAATTATCCAATTCAATCGCGGCATGGATTATCAATCTCAAAGCCAAAAAACTCGCATTAAGCCAATCCAAAACAAAAGATACAGATCTTTTGCCATCAATGCCCAACCCAGTCTTTGACCTTATACGAAATGGTCGAAAGACAATCGCCACGATTGTCGATATCGAGTATATCCCAATTACGAATGCCTGGAATCAGAATCAACGCATGGTTACACATGAGCGACCTAGATTCAAAGTCAAATACAAATTTAATCCGCCTGATGATGCCTTGGGTGAAAAGGATCAGATTCATTATTGTACAGTTTTTACCGATCCTGAAAATAGCTACCGCGTGGGTGATCCCATCCCCATTCTATACAGTTTTGTTGGCTATCATACGATAGATGAAATCGTGCGCAGTATGATATTCCCTGCGCCACTCGATTATATCTGCGAACGTTTTGTCGTTTGCCAAATGCAGCATACTAACACTGAATTGCGAAAGCTTATTAAAAGATATTACAAAAATTGCCCGCTTGTAATTCCGATAATGGAGCAATTGCTTAAAGCTCGGAGCAATGTAACGGAACTTGCCCTGATCTTGAAACGATCCGTAGAATGCCCATCGTTCATCGATGGAAATCCATTTGATGTCTGTACTTATCTGCTGGAATTGTTGAACATCTTTATACAAACCAGTTTTTATAGTGCCATGCATGCAGATTGCCTGCGTCTGATGTTTATGTGTTTTGAACAATCCGGCGATTTGATGGAGAAAATGTATCCTTATATTATGGGATATCTGAATCAGATGTGTGTTCCAGGAAATATCGTCGCGCCTGATGCATTTGAAGTTCTTCGTGAGGCCCATCATATTGAATTGATGCAATATAACGGGGATACAAGGCTGGTCCGTGATATCTCAAGGATTGCTTTACAAAATGAATTATGTATTCAATCTCGGTATCTGTGAAAACGCGTTGATAGACTGTGAACAGCGATGGTTGATGATGTACCCGCGATCAACACCGGGTTATCGCCACGGTCTATCAATTGCCAGCAAACCCCTGATATGCCTCTGGATCGGATAATCGCCATTCTTCGAGCATTTCGCAAACGACGGCCGGAACCAGGCCACTGATAGCTTCATTTTGAAGCATTTTCATGCGAATCTGTGAACTCGATACTTCGGGCAGATGCGGAATCGGCAACGCAAGCGCATTATCATAACCTTCGCGCGGAAATATCATAAACCGCGCAAGCTTGCACAATGTCTCATACTCACGCCATTTGGGAAGCGTTTCGAGAATATCTGCACCGACCGTTATCCATATTTCTGTCGCCGGATCCCGCCGCAAAATCTCTCGCACGACATCAATCGTATAGCTGGTGGATTCGTGCAGATCGCGTTCTATCGTTGATATCGTGACATTTTCGATGTGCCCAACCGCTTTCTGCAGCATTTGAAATCGCAGGTCAAAAGGCATCAGCGATTTGTTAAATGCGTGCTGATAGGTCGGTGCAACCCAGATTTGTGCTTTCGGACAATATGCGTGAAGTGCAGATACCATCAACACATGCGCGATATGCGGCGGGTTAAAGGAACCGCCATAATAAATCAGCGCATGTGCATTGTTTGCTTCGCTTAAATTCATCATATCATATTTACGGAGATCTATTCGATCCCGCAGAACTTGAATATGGTCACATACCAGGCCAAAGCCGAACGAAACTCAAGCGCAACCCGTTCTTCGTGAAATATCAATGTTCCCATAGCATTGAACGGCGAATCGATCTGTATTCCTTTGCACTGATTGGGATCCGCATTGAGGTCATCTGTATCATAAACAGCAATCCTGCGCGGATCGCTGAGCTCACGCGCACTAAGACTCGTCGTCGCAGCCTGATGATCCCCCAGTTTATAGCTTTGACTGAATCCTTTGTCCGTCAGTATGGCAGTCTCATTTCCCATGCAGCGCAATGTGATCTGTTCCTGTTGCGCGACGGCCTGTGACGATAACCGGATTTGAATCATGTTATCGGCGGATTCAACAGTCCCAACGATTTCGCCACTTTTTCGAATCAAGACCTGATCGGGCGCATATCGGGCGCTCAGTTTGATAGAAGAGCCATCCGAACGAATGGTGAGATTTTTTCCAATCTTTTGCGCAGACCAATCTGTATGTGTCTTGTGAATCGGGCGATAGTGATGCGTCTGGTTACTTTCGAGACGAACATAATCCACCGCTGACGGCTTCGGTTCTTCTACAAAACAGCCCGAAAGCAGGAAAGATATCCCTATCACACCAAACAGAAATCTCATGTACTACCCGACATCGATGTGGTTATCGTTACATAGCTGCTGCAAAATGCCGTTGACGAAATTCTTGCTTTGTTCTGCACCAAATACCTTAGCCAGTTCAACAGCTTCATTGATCAGAATACGGGGCGGCGAAAGGCGTTCGATGAATAATTCATAAGTTGCCATGCGCAGTATGTTTAAATCGACGATCGACATTCGCGAGATACGCCAGCGTTTGCTCGAAGCCTGAATCAATTCATCGAGTTCCGGCTTGTGCGTGAGAATGTTATGAACGGTTTTCATCGATTCACAAAAGGCAAACCGGCCACGGGCATTCAGTGAATTGTCGGCATTCAGATAATCATCAAACGGGAAATTGCTTTGTATAAATTCGGGATCTGTATAATGCAGAACCAGTTCCATCGCATCGCTCAGAAGCGTTTCCTCACTGGCTGCAGGTCTATAGTGAGATTCATACAAAATCGCGACAATCAGGGATCGAACCGTTTTGCGCAGTCTCGTTCGTTGTCCGGATAAAATCTGGCATGCATTCTTCGTGGTCCCGCGAAGTCTGTCATCGAGGACTGAAGTTATCCGCTGAATACAATCCTCGCTGATCTGTGAAGATGACGATTTGAGCGTCGATAAAAAGTCAATCGCCAGCATTCTTATCGCACTTTCACGCCATGGCAGCAGCTCATAGCCATCTGTATGCGTCATCTCAGTGACTTCATGGATGAGTTCTTCTGAGACATCATGAAATGGCGCACGCCCACGAACGATATCTTCGGCGACGCTCAGATTGGCGAGCGGATAACATTCGGCCAGCAGCGGTCTTAGCGAGTCGACATCCTGATCTGCATAAAAATGTGTTGCATAAAACCATGCGCAGGCGGCGCTGCGGGTCTGCGAAAACTCTGGCGGCGGAAGCTCTGGCGTCCAGACCGCTGCTGCGTTCTTCTTTGCCATATCTCGTCTCCGGTTATAGCTGGCTGAATAAATCTACCATTTCAATCGCCGCAAGCGTGGCTTCGGCACCTTTATTACCGGCTTTGGTTCCAGCGCGATCAATTGCCTGCTCCAGCGTATCCGCTGTAATCACGCCATAGGTGACAGGAATATGATAGCTCAGCCCAAGTTGTGCAATGCCTTTGGTGCATTCTGCAGAAATATAATCGAAATGCGGCGTCGCCCCCCGAATTAATGCGCCAAGACATATAATCGCATCAAACCGCTTGGTCGATGCAACGCGATCGGCTGCAACAGGAATCTCAAAACAACCTGGTACCTTAAACACTTCGACTTTATCGAGATCACCGCCGTGTCGCTTTAACACATCAAGCGCTCCATCCAGCAGTCTTTCGGTAATAAAACTGTTAAACCGCGTTACAATAATCGCAAACCGCTTGTTCTGGGCATTCATCATGCCTTCATGTATCTTTGTCATCATCTATTCTCCATGAATATTCTGTGTTTCGGTAATTCGCAGGCCAAATCCATCCAGTGCAGCGAGTTTTTTGGGATTGTCCGTGAGCAAAATCATATCTGTCACACCGAGTACGCGCAAACACTGCGCACCAATGCCATATAAACGGGTATCGGGAGCAATATGATTCACAGCCTCAGCATCCGCATGCTGCTCACCAAAAGCATTCGTCAAAGCATCATTTTCTCTTTGAATATACAACAAAGCACCGCAGCCATAGTCGCGAATTCGACTCAGGGCCAGTGCAAACGCATGATCATCGTCATTCAGACCGAGCAAATCATTCCACACGGCACCGCTGTGAACGCGAACAAGCGGCGTTTTCCCGTTTTCCTCCAAATGATAGGTGAGGGCGAGATAGGTTGCGCCATCAATGCTGCATTTGAAGGAAATCGCCCGAAATCCCTGTGCGATGCCATCCTGCACCTCGGTTTCGTGCGTTTTTTCAACGAGCGTTTCGCTTCGCAACCGGTACGAAACCAAATCCGCAATCGTGACGATTGGAATCGAATGGATTTGTGAAAAAATCTCGAGATCGGGCATTCTGGCCATCGTGCCGTCATCTTTCATAATTTCGCAGATGATGCCGGCAGGTATCTCGCAACCGCACAACCGCGCCAAATCTACGCTTCCCTCGGTCTGGCCGATGCGAACCAATACGCCACCCGGGCGTGCGGCAATCGGAAAAACGTGGCCGGGACGCGCCAAATCTTCAGATGTACATTCGGAAGATGCGGCGAGTTTCATCGTATGTGCGCGATCTGCAGCGCTTATCCCTGTCGTAACGCCTTCGGCCGCTTCGATGCTCACATGAAACGCCGTATGAAAACGGCTCGTATTATGCGCTGTCATCGGCGGAATATGCAGTGATTTCAAGCGATCCTGAGTCATCGTCAGGCAAATCAGGCCGCATCCTTCGTGCGCCATAAAATTGACATCCTGCGGCGTCACATCTTTGGCCAGCATGCATAAATCGCCTTCATTCTCGCGGTTTTCGTCGTCCACAAGAATGATCATTTTGCCCTGCTTTAATACTTCCAGCGCCTGTTCGATTTTCACTCGCATAACTCATATTCTCATCAGCCAGCCAGTTACCATTGCTGGCATCATTCGCCGCAATCTGAAACAATCACTGGCACCAAACAAGCGGCAATCGATTGTCAGACACGCAAGCGGAAAACCCGTCTCCGGTAAAGCACGAAGAACTGAATGCAGCTTTGTTGGGGCGTTGCGGGGCATGCCCCGCATCGGGGGTAGGCGCGTATTTGCTTGCAAATAGCGCCGCAGGGGGCGTCGCCCCCTCACAAATCCAACACTTCAGAATCTCCTCAATAAAAACCATTTTCACGCAAACGGTCGAGCGTCAGCGCTGGTTTCGGCGCTTCTATATCATTCCCCTGCATATCTTTGCAAGCGAGCAGTTTTTCGACATATTTCCCCAGAATATCCACCTCGATATTCACTTTTCGCCCGACCGTTGCAAAGCCTTCAAACAAGACGCTTTGCGTATGCGGTATCATCATGATGTCGAACCCCTTCTGGTCAACCCGATTGACGGTGAGCGAAACGCCGTCCAGCGTGACAGATCCTTTTTCTACAACATATTTTAATATGCCGGCATCGGCTTCGACATGCACAGATTTGGCAACGCCGCAACGTTCAATCGAAGCAATCGTCCCGGTGCCATCCACATGCCCGGCGACCCAGTGCCCGCCCAGCCTGTCCCCCAGGCGCAGCGCGCGTTCCAGATTCACCTCGCTGCCCACGCGCAAAGCCCCAAGATTCGTGCGCGACAGCGTTTCCGACGACGCTTCGGCACGAAACCAGCCTTCCCCAAACATCACAACCGTCAGGCAAATGCCGTTTACCGCGATGCTTTCGCCCATTTCGTACTGCTGCATATTGCATCCGATGGTCAGTCGCGCGCCCTCCGATATCGGCTGTATTTGCTTGATAATCCCCGTCGTTTCAATGATTCCGGTAAACATTGCAACTCGTCCTGTGGTGTTTGGTCTGGGTCGGCGTCCTATGGGCTGCGCCCATACGTCCGCCCGATGCGTCTATGGGCTGCCGCCCATACGCCGCATCATATCATAAAAAAAGGCTCTGTTTAACGATCGTGGATATGAAAATGCAAAGTCGTTTGCTTTGCGGCCACGAGCGATGAGCAATGAGCCACGAGTACTCATTGGCCAACTCGACGCTCGATGCTCGGCGCGCTTTGCCTGTATCTTACACGTATGGGGCGAAAGCTATATCCACACTGGCTAAACATAGCCAAAGAGAATATGCCAAATAGAATGCGACGGCCCTGAGTTCATCTTCTTGTCTGATGGAGCCAATTCGTTTATGTTGTCTGCTGCAGAATGAAGTCTGCTGCTGTTTCTTCTATTTTACAGGTGTATTGTAGCAATTATCCAATGAACACATCTGACCCATACAATCCTGACAACCTGACATCGACTGGAAATCAGCCGCTGTCCAACGAGAATCTGCTCGAACCCGGGACTTTTCTAAAAGACAGATATATTGTCGGATCACCGCTTGGTATCGGTGGTTTTGGCATTGTCTATGTCGGCACGGATATCCGCAACAACAAAACGGTTGCCATTAAAGCGCTCAAACACTACATCGATGACTATGCCGGAGCGGCCAAACGATTTGAACGCGAAATTGAGCTTTGCAGCCAGATAACCAGCGCACACACGATCAAAATATTCGATCACGGCAATACCCCGGACAATACGCTCTATTATGTGATGGAATATCTCGAAGGATACACACTCGAAGAATTCCTTTTACATCACAAACGCATATCGTTTACCGACTTCAAAAGAATATATCTGCAGATACTCGATGCATTGAACGAAGCGCACCGCAAGGGAATTGTTCATCGCGATCTCAAACCGGCCAATATCTGGCTCACCGAAAGAACGCCTGGAACCACCGATTTCTATGTGAAAGTGCTGGACTTTGGCATTGCCAAACTTCTGGATACAGGAAACGAAAAACTGACGCAAACCGGGACCTGGATGGGATCTCCGGCATACATGAGCCCGGAACAACTGCGAGGCATCGATGTGACACCGGCTTCCGATATCTTCGCGCTCGGGCTGATTGCCATTGAGATGACGACTGGTTATCAGGCTTTCGAAGCCGATTCCCCGCTCGACATCGTCATGAACATCATGTCGCCCGAGCCCGTCTTTATCGATGATTGGCTGATTGATACACCAATTGGCCAGATTATCAGTAAATGCGTCCAGAAAGACCCCGCCAAGCGCTATCCAAATGCCGGCGCACTCCAGAATGCGTTATCCGCCATCAGCGAAGATGAGCTGCAGAAATCCTATGTATCCGCCAAGATGAAACGTCGTACAACTTCCAGACGTTCATCTGCGATGCGTACACTGGTCAAACCCAATAACAAACGTCCTGTGCTGCCATTCGTCATTGGCATTGTCACTACGCTTGCCGTCGTTGCCGTCATCTTTTTGCTCGTGCATTTTTTTACAAAAGAACACGTACCTGCAGATAGTTACAAAGTCGTGCACATTCCAACCGCATCTGAACCAACCCCTGCGGATGATTATGAACTGCTGCAACAGCGAAAAAGCACATTTGAAAAAGAGTCGTTTCCTTTGATCATAAAAACTGCGACCAGTCAAACCGAAATCGCACTCGCGATGGCTGAAGTGAAATCCATGTATGATGTGTATTCTGATATTCTCGAAGACGAATTTGAATTCAAGGTTTCCAGACTCATCACAATGCGTAATATGGATTCTCTCGATTATCCCGAACCCTTCTCTGTATTCGACAGTGAAGCAGATTACCTAAAAAAGAAACTAGAACACCTCGAAGGATTGCGTAATCATCTGAAGAATAATGACGAATTCCTCACGGAAGTGAACGAACTAGCCGTAGAAATGAAGGTATTTCTCAGCAAGAAACAGGAAAAGAAGCCAATCAAACCGGCGAGGACCAAAAATAAGAGCAAACAAAAGGTATCAGATAACACCTCAATCATGTTGCCTAAGAAAAAAGCTGGAGAAGGCAAGCCAAAGGATACCGACTTCGACATTCCGTTTTAAGATATCTGTATTTCGTTGCACCGCCCGCCATAAGACGTGCGGATCGCGCGCCTCTGCTATTCACTATTCACTATTCACTCGCTGCTCATCGCTCATCGCTCGTCGCTTATTTCCCGGGGTTTCGCTGTATTCCCCCCGGGCTGTGACATTGCACGCCTTCAGCGTGCTGGCGGTATGCGCCACATCGTGGCGCGACTGATTTTCACCAATTCCCGGGGTTACGCTACGCTCACCCCGGGCTGTGACATTGCACGCCTTCAGCGTGCTGGCGGTATGCGCCACGGCGTGGCGCGACTGATTTTCACCAATTCCCGGGGTTACGCTGCGCTCACCCCGGGCTGTGATATTGCACGCCTTCAGCGTGCTGGCGGTATGCGCCACATCGTGGCGCGCCTGGATTATATGATTCACATCTTAACGCTCGCCATAAGTCGTGCGTCTCTGCTATTCACTATTCATTATTCACTCACCCTCACCCTGTGAAGTCATAAAATTCATCAAAACCATACATTTTGTGTAGCCTCAAGTCCAATAGTTGCAAAAAAATCGAACGTTATTAACCTGTAACAAAATGTTTCCCATTGATACACATTTCATCAATCTCTATAAATCATGTGGGACTGTGTGGGTTATGCAGCACCAAAGTTTTCAACGGGAGGAGTGAAATGGAGAAATACTTTGGCAAATCAATTATGGCTTGCATATTGTCGGTATGCGCTTTGGCGCAATTGACGGGATGCGTAGATTACCCTGGGGTTTCCGGAAACATTACGAACTGTGATAATGGCAAATGTGGACCACTTGAATGTTCAGAAACGCAAAAATGTACCGGAGATTTGGTATGTCGTGACGGCATCTGCCGTAACCCGGTTTCTTTAAATGTTTCTTTGCTTGGCAAACCCGAAGTACACGAATCGTCGGATTCATCGGTTTCGTTTGAGATTAAGCTTCCCTCAAAACCATCGGCACCTGTCACGATCCATATTGCGGTTTCGGACGATACGGAAATCGGTGTCGATGTCACCGAGATCACGATTACGCCGGAAGATTGGGATAAACCGCATACCGTCACGATTTCGGGCGTATCCGATGGCATCGTTGACGGCGACCAGATAAGCAGCATTACGATCACAGCCGAATCGGAAGATCCGGATTACGATGGTCTCAAAGATGATACAATCCGCATGACCACGGTTGACGATGATACCTGTGTTGGCGACGATTGTCCGATCACTTGTGAAGAAGGAAAAATCCCGTCGGATTGCCCGGATGGAATGGTTTGTGATGGTGGAATCTGTAAACAGCCGTCCGGTTTGGACATCACGATGAATGGCAAACCCGAAGTCCACGAATCGCCGGATTCAACCTTTACATTCGATATTCAGCTTCCTTCAAAGCCATCGGCACCTGTCACGATCCATATTGCGGTTTCGGACGATACGGAAATCGGTGTCGATGTCACCGAAATCACGATTGATCCGGAAGATTGGGATAAACCGCATACCGTCACGGTTTCGGGCGTATCCGATGGCATCGTCGACGGCGATCAGATAAGCGGCATCAAACTCACAACCGAATCGGATGATCCCGATTACAATAACCTCGAAGATGATACCATTCGGATTACCACAGTTGACGATGATACCTGTGTTGGCGACGATTGTCCGATCACTTGTGAAGAAGGAAAAATCCCATCGGATTGCCCGGATGGCATGGTATGCGATGGTGGAATTTGTCAACGATCGGTCGGTTTAAACATTGCGCTGAATGGCGCACCAGAAGTCCACGAATCACCGGATTCAACGACATCATTTGAGATTACGCTACAGACAAAGCCATCGGCACCAGTCACGATCCATATCGCGGTTTCGGACAAGACGGAAATCGGAGTCGATGTCACCGAGATCACCATTACGCCGGAAGACTGGGATAAACCGCATACCGTAACGGTTTCGGGCGTCTCCGATGGTATCGTCGACGGCGACAGAATAAGCGGCATTACGATCACAACCGAATCGGATGATACCGATTACAATAACCTCGAGGATGATACCATTCGGATAACCACAATTGACGATGATACCTGTGTTGGCGACAATTGTCCGACCATTTGCGAAGAAGGGAAAATCCCATCGGATTGTCCGAGTTCAATGGTTTGCAAAGACGGCATTTGTCAACAGCCGGCCAGTTTAAACATTGCGCTCCATGGTACACCCGAAGTCCATGAATCGTCGGATTCAAGCGTGACATTCGATGTTCAGCTTCCAGCCAGGCCATTGGCCCCCGTCACGATCCATATCACAGTTTCGGACGATACGGAAATCGGCGTCGATATCACCGAGATCACCATTACGCCGGAAGACTGGGATAAGCCGCATACCGTCACGATTTCGGGCGTATCCGACGACATCGTCGACGGTAACCAGATTAGCATCATCACGCTTGAGGCAGAATCGGAAGATCCCGACTACAACGGCCTCACAAACGACTCACTCCATATCACGACAATCGATGACAACACAGCAACACTTCAGATTGCTTCAAACCCGGAGACGCTTTCCGAAAACGGCGGAACGACCACATTTACGTTTCAGCTGACATCGCAGCCGCAGGGTCCGGTCACAGTGGATTTGTCTTCATCCTCGTCATCGCTCGCAGTAGCTGAACCCACAACCATCACCATTAATCCCGAAGACTGGGACAAACCGGTCACGGTAACGCTTGCGACCGTGGATGATGAAATAGCGGATGGCACACGAACTGCACAAATCTCACTCACCGCAACGTCGAGTGACCCCAACTATAATGGCGTAACCGGTACCACAGCGGTGTATACGATTGCGGATGACGAGCATCCCAGTATCGTGCTCTCAGCAGCGACAACTGAACTCGTTCCCGGCAATTATTCGACGACCATCACGGCAGTATTGAGCAATGAGCCGACAGCCCCCGTAACCGTGACGCTCACGACCAGCGATCCAAACCTCGCCCAGCCCGAAACCGTTACCCTCGTTTTCACGCCTGAAAACTGGAATACCGAACAGGTTGTCAGCGTCTCAGCCGTCGATATTTCTGCGATGGAGCAAGCTGTAGCCGATGCCACGATCCAGGGCACCGCAACCAGCGACTGTGAGAATTACAGCGGTCTGGAGAGCAACGAACTCGCGTTCAAAATTTATGCATACATCATGAAGGAATACAGCTATCCGCCCGATGTGAAACCAGAAGATAAAGAATGCGTCACCGAATTTGAAACGCTGTTGCCCGGAAGCTATAAACTCCAGGTCTGGGGCGCTTCGGGTGGCGATCAGGTTGGCCTGAATCAGAATATTGGATCGCATGCCGGCCTGGGCGGCTATGCCGAAGGCATCCTCACACTGACGGAAAAGACGGACATCGCCATTCACGTCGGTTCGATGGGTTTTGCTGGAACGCTGGAGTATGGCGAAAATGCGAAAGGTGGCGGCTGTAATGGCGGCGGTGGCGGTACGCAGTCGAGCTCGACCGGTGCAAACGGATTTGGCGGCGGCGGAAGCAGCGACATTCGCATCGGCGGCGATACCTATTACCATCGCGTTATCGTTGCCGGCGGCGGCGGCGGCACCGATGACGGTACCGAAGAAACCGCAGATGTCGTGGGCGGCTGGAACGACGGCAGCGGCGGCTATGGCGGCGGTGAGATTTCAGGACAAGGCTATCGCGAAGGAAAACTCCATTACGCGGCCAGCACGGACAAGTCTGGCTATCGCTTCGGCGAAGGCGAGTCAGCCGCCGGTACAAAAACCAAAACATCAGACACAGGCGGCGGCGGTGGCGGATGGTTTGGCGGATACGCTGGCGCTGACCACAACTCCGGTGGTTCGGGCGGTTCCGGCTATATCTACACGTCAACCGCCTACGTCGTGGAAGGCTATCTCGTCGACCCCAAATACCAGCTTACCGAAGCCCAAACGATCGCCGGAAATCAATCTTTCCCATCTATTTCTGGAAACGATGAGGAAGTCGGACACAAAGGTGACGGATTCGTCCGGATTTCGCTGGTTAAATAACAAACGCCCATGTTTGCCGGGACATGTTATTGTCCCGGCGCCGCTCGCTTTTGCCCCTGCGGGGCAATACGCACGCTTGACGCCGCTATCCCGGCACGGGATACGCGGCGTCTGTTGTTTGATGTACATGCAATCATAGCCCGGCGTATCGCAGATAGCCGGGCTCGCAGGGCGTATGGCGCAACGCGACATAGCCCGCGCCACCACACACACCTATTTATTTTGGCTATGTTTTTACCAGTGTAGATATAGCTTTCACATCCGATGCCAGGGCGTACAGGCTTATAGCCTGTAGCTTATAGCCTGTAGTTGTCTAAGGCGCACTATAAGCCATAGGCTATAAGCTAAAAGCCGCCGCGTTAAACAGAGCTATTTTTTTTCAGTGTGCGAAGGCTAACGCCAAGCTGGTTCATGCGAATCATAATCTTGTGCTGACTCGATTTGGAACCGTCGCCAAATAGCGCTGTCGCCATCATTTCGAGATTGTTGTGACATTTTTTATAGAGCGCACAAAGGTATTGTTTTTCAAGTATCTGACGCAGTTCGGTAAAATCAGCGACCTGCCCCGAAACGAGGGAAAGAATATCGGCAGATGCATTTTGAGCAGGCAACGTGCCGGCATCTGCAGCAGATACTGCGCCTGAATCGGGACTTGCCAATGTTTTATCGATAACGCCAAGCAACGACAACGCATAATAGTGATCGATTTCGATGATGGAATTCTGCGAAGACGTAATGCGCATATCGAAAAGCGCTTTGAGCAGGAGGGTATCAATGACGCTCTCGAGTTCGCGGGTATTGCCCGGCCAGCTGTACGAGAGAAAGAGATCGCGGGTCGCCGGCTTAAAACGGATGCAGAGTGTGTCGGCATCGATGCTGAGTTTTGTGCCGAAATCGACCAGAATTTTTTGATGGTGGTTGAGCCTGGCGATGTACGGACGCATGTCGTCGCTGTCGAGTATTTTGAGCACAAGGGTTTTGGCGAGTTCGGGAATTTCATCGATGTGTTCACTGAGGGCGGGCAGGCTGATGCGCATTGCCGGGCCAAGACGCATATAGAGATCAAAGCGAAAACGGCCTGCAGCCACTTCGGCACTGAGATCGAGATGGGTGGCGACGACAACTTTTACATCGACGTGTTGGCGCGTTTCGTGAGAGGCACCGATGCGACGGACCATTTTGTCCTGCAAAAACAGCAGGAGTTTACGTTGATTTTCGAGAGACAGATTGCCGATTTCGTCCAAAAACAGAATGCCGCCGTTAGCTTCTTCAATCAGGCCGGCCCGATCGTGTGTGGCCCCCGAATAGGCACCTTTGACATGGCCAAAGAGTTCGCTTTCGACCAGCGTATCGGGGATGGATGACAAATCAAGCGTCACGAGTTTGGTTCGGCCACTGAGCGGATAAATGATTTGTTCAACGAGTGAGCTTTTGCCAGAACCGCTTGGCCCGGTGATAAACATGGTTCGAGGACCAATGCTCATGATTTCGATTTGGCGGCGGATGTTCTGAATGCGTGCAGATGTGCCCCAGAAATAGCCGGATTCGACAGTTGCTTCGTTACCCAGCCGTGCAACGCTTTCGAGACGCGTCGCCAATACATCCAGGCTGGCTTCGTCATCGACAAACTGGAGGCCTTCGAGATCCTGAAGCAATCGCGCGGCATTTTCGGGCAATCGGCTTCGCGTCGTCATCAAAACGATGGGGAGTTCGCGGTATTGCGGGGTTTGCCGCAAGCGCCTCGCAATAATCAATCCCTGCAGCGATTTGATCTGATCTTCGTGATTGAGTGCGGGCATCTCTGGCAACCACAGCAACTCCTCCGAAGGCAATGCATCAAAGCGAACATCCATCAGCAATGCATCGAGCTTTTGATGGCGCTGTTGGGTGCGCACGATGGCATCTATGGTTTCGCGATAATTACGCGCACGTCTGAGCTGACAGCCTTCGCGTTTGGGACATTCGAGGCATTCAATCGTCTCGTCACACAGTTTCGCCCACGTAAACCGCTCCTGGAACTTGGGGTGTGATTGCAGTCTGTCGATCGACATGATGTTATCGTCGACGACGAGAATGCGAAGCTTGTGCCCGGGTTTATTCCCCTGCAAAGGCTGGGGCGGCTGAAATGGTTCAGCTTCTGCGTCGGCATTCGGCGTAAAATGAAAGAAATCGAGCGCAAATGCTTCATCTTCGTCCGCATTAATGCCGTTTTCGGATTGATACAATTGGGTGCATTGGGCATCAAATTCCCTGACAGTCTCGACGATTTTGTGCAGAAGCGCAATCACCGCCTGGTCCAATTCACCGCCCTTCAATATATTTTTTCTGATCTCGGGTTCCCGAACGGCGAGGTCTTTTGCGTATTTTTCGATTGCATCGAGACTGGGTGCCAGCGTTTCATTCCAGTTTTCGTCGTGCCGCAGTTTAAATCCCCAAATCGCCGCCATTCGACAGATGCCGTTTGCCGAATCAAAAAGTCTGCGTAGCAATACACGGGCTTCGGCATCGCTGAGCCATTGACCCGGCGACGGAATATCGAGATGTTTGATGAGATCGTGGCGCACACGTCGCGCCATTTCAGGATAAATCATACGATATAATCAAATGGCATTGAGCAGTTCTTCAAAATCAAAATATCTGGCAATTTTTTCGCGCAGAATCCGATTTAAATAGATGGTTTCGGCTTCCTGTCCGAGTTGAAAACAATGTATCTTTTCGGCGGGTGTGAGCGTTCGCAGCTGATTTTGCTCGGTATCCGATAACATCGACAAGCAATTGTTACAAAGATTCTGGATATCATCCTGCCAGAGCAGAAACGCTTCGGCTTTGAATTTATAGTACTCTTCTGTCTGTTTGTTCCAGTTCGGGTACTTAATCATCGCCTTTTTTCTTGATGACCTGAGATTTGTATATATCTTTCTCAATTCATCTTTGAGAAGCGGATTCGTCGTGCGCTTGCCACAAATGGTGATATATCTTATCGCTGTATCGTATGGATCGGAATCGACGTGAATTTCAGTGTTCGCTGGCAGCCCGGAGAGCTCTTTTTGCTGTTCACCGATAATTCTTTTGGCTTCAAATTGAAGTTTAGAAAGCTTGCAGCCATCGTCGAAGTAATGCGGGTGTTCCAGCAGATAAGCATCAAAATTCTGAGTAAAGACCGAAGCAGGGATATGCGATTCGGCCCATTGTAAACTATAGAATATATCAGATGCAGAGAGCTGCCGCGTGGGATAGCGCAACCAGACCCATTCCTGAATGGCCCGCAGAAAATCAGCGTGCGGAGATTCTGTATCAGCCGGTAGATGCTTCATTCTTCGTCCTCGTCATTGTGTGAAACGAGGCGTCCCATACTCTTCATTTCGATGCGTGCCGCCTGATAGAGCGTATCCTGATCGACGACGCTGTCGTTGGATGCAGCAATAAACGCCGCTCGCAGAATGGCGTTTCGAATATAACCGCCGGTGAATTCAAATGCAGTGGCAAGCTCGCGGTAATCAATTCGCCCCTTTGGAAGACGGGCATTTTTCATCATCGATTGCCATAATCTGGCTCTGTCCGCTTTCGTCGGCTTGGGAAATGAAACGCGAAGCGAAAGACGACGTGCAAAGGCCTCGTCTATACCTGCGGGGAAATTAGTCGTCAGAATCGCGACGCCAGGAAATCGTTCGATGCGCTGCAGCAGGTAATTCACCTCCAGATTGGCATACTTGTCGTTGGAGTTCTTCACGTTTGTGCGCTTGCCAAATAATGAATCGCACTCGTCAAACAGCAGCATGGCCTGGGCATTCTCCGCCTCATTAAAAATCTGGGCGAGATTTTTTTCGGTTTCTCCGACGTATTTCGACATCACGCGAGACAAATCGACCTGGTAGATATCGATGCCGATTTCGTTCGCGATTAAAGCCGCACACATGCTTTTCCCGGTTCCCGGCGGACCATCGAATAAAGCCGATAAACCGATATCATGGCCAAATCTGTCTCCAAGTCCCCAGTCGTCGAGCACGCGTGCACGATATTGATAACGATAAACGATTTCTTTGAGCTGAGTCTCAAGATCTTTTGGCACAATCAGATCTTCCCAGCGATATGTTTTTTCTATCAGTGTGGCATGCTCACTCAATCGATGCCGCATCTGCGCTTTAACCGCACCAATAATATGCCTGGAGTCAACCACAGGGCTCGGCTCTGAAGCGTATGCAGCTTCGCGAACGGCCTGTTGTATCTGTCCCGGCGTGAGATGAAAATTCTCGGCATAAGCCTGAAGATCACAGTTTTCATCCCGAAGCATTGGGGGCATGGCATGCTCCCATATTTCGCGGCTGGTATTGTGATCCGGCATCGTCAGGCGCAGCGATTCGACATTGCGTGATTCGAGTCGCGGCGGAAACGATACGCTATTCTGGCAGGTAATGATGATGGTTTGCGGATGCCACGATAAAATGCCGTCAAGACAGCGGCAGACATTGAGATGCAGCGCCGATACCTGCGCATGGAAATTGGCGTCTTCAGCCGTCGTCGGCAAGATCAGACCTTCCCAGTTATACAGGCACAAAATCGCATGATGCAGCATTGCCTCGCGGCATGCACAGCTTAAACCATACCCGAAATCCTCGAATGTCAGCTGGATGGATTTGATATCGACACAGAGCAAATCCCGATTCAAAAGCGCAGCGACTTCAAGGCCAAAACGGCGCTTGCCGGATCCGGATGGACCGGTCAAATAGCAAAGTGGCAGCGGTTTTCCAGCACCCAGCAATGCCTTGATCTTTTCAATTCGGCTGTACCACTCGTTATGCTGTCTGGGCGAAAGCATCGTCGGCGTCTGGAGCTCTTTTTGAGTGCGCAGCTCAGAATATGAGGCAATGTTGGGATCGAGCATTTCAATGCCGCCGATAAAAGCCTGAATGCGCTGTGGCAGCGCCAGCGGTTGTTTATTGGGCGGCAGCCACGAAGTGACTGTGCGCAGTTCGATAAGCCCTTCTGCAAGCAAAATACTGCCCGGCGCAATCAAACTGTTCAGATAGGTAGCATCCCTGTTTTTGCCAAATAATTCGATAAACAGCGAAAGTGTCGGATAATCGCGCTCGAAATGGTTCTGAACGAAAGCATACAATCGCGAAAAAGCTGGATCAAATGCCGGAGCTGTAACGACTAAAAGCAACAGATACTGGGCATCATCCAGGTGAAATTGTTGTCTCAGAAACGCCAGTGGTGAAGCCGTGTCAAAGAATACGTTTTTCTTATAGAATGCATTGCGCTTTTTCTCGATAACTGCAAGTCGTTGATTTGCCTGAATTTCATCGAGTGTTGGATCAAATCCGGCGCCATCGTTTTCGTGTAGCCTGGCCTCTACTTCCTGCGCATAGACCACTGTACCAGGCCGGAGATTCTCAGCACCAGGCAGCAATCCGATGGCCTGCATCTCACGGATTCTGGCTTCGATTAGGGCTTTAAGCCATTCCAGTTCGAGCTGCAGATGTGAGAGCATGGGATTAACTGGAAGCTGTGGAGTACTTGAAGGCGTCATCATCTGTTGTTCCCAAGTGGCTGGTAGAAACGGATATGGGCTGTATATCACCTAAAAAATGCCTAAAGCGATGTCTGGGGCGTTGCGGGGGAACCCCGCAAAGGGGGGAGGCGCGTATTCGCTTGCGAATAGCGCCGTGGGGGGCATTGCCCCCTCACCCTAAAAACAATTCATCAGAAATTCTTTCAGCCGCAATAGCAGGACAAAGCGAAAAAAAAGACCAGTCGGCGGATATGTCGATTCTGGTCTTTTTTTTAGTTTCTGCTGCGTATATCAATTATTTATTGCTGAGCGTTGTGATTAAACCCTCAAGATTTGGTTTGGCAGCCTGATACTGAATCTGATTCATGTCTCTGGCGAGCGTGCCAATGAGCTCTTCGATTTGAGGCACATCATCTTTGTTGCCGAGCTGTGCCAGGGCTTTGGTTGCATACATCTGCCCGAAAACATCCAGCTTTTTGAACTCATCGCAAATCACATCGAAATACTGGTGATCGCCCGAGAAACCAAGTTCGTAAATGATCTTGGTTCGGTAATAGCTGGCAGCGGCTTCATTTTTATCAGCATTTTCCAGTTCTTTTGCGAAGCAGGAAGGATTGCTGCTGCAGCGATCGGCGAGCTCGAAAACAGGCTTAACATCCTCGATTCGTTGAGAAACGGAATCATTCATGCTCGGTACTTTTGGAGCATCCGGATCTTCGGGCACTGGAACGCTGAACTCAGCCTCCGGCGCTTTCATATCGTCAAATGCTTTCCAAACCGTATTGATTTCGCCAGGTTTAGAAGTGATAGCGCTGTAGGTCACCATATCGGTGCCGATAGCTGCACGCGCCCATGGACGCAGCTTCTTTTCATCCTTAAACTCTTCGCCCTTGAGGCTGTTGACCATTTCAACGGTTTCCGTCGTTGTAATCAGATCATTTTCGCGAAGGACACGGAATGCATTCACGCGCTGGGACACTTCGATATTGGTTGTGCCTGTCAGCTCAATGGCATATTTGAATTTGGATTTGTATTCGGGTGTCCAGTTAAAGATATCGACAAGAATCTTCTTCGCTCGCTGATTATCCCGAACGCCGATATCATTGATTGCAAACATCGTGGACTGAGCAGCGATACCGACCAGTGATGCCCATGCAGGCCAGCCTGGATCCAAAACCGGACGAATCGCAAGCGTACCAGGAACGGGAATCGTATGGGTATTGCCGAGGTAATCAAGCATCGGCTCAACGGCTTCCTTGTATCTGAACAATGCCAGTGCATTCGCCGTATTGTTGCGAATGGTTTCGGGCGTCAACGTATCGGGATGCGCCTTGACGTATGCATTCAGTTCCTGATTTTCAAGTTTAAACGCCTTGAGCAAAACCGGCGCAACGACATCGCGATCAAGCGCGACCAAAGCCTTGGTACAATTGGTTGTAAGCGTATGACCAACGCCATCCTGGTGATACAGAATCTTCATCAATGTCTCGACGGCATTGGGATCTTTCTGATTGGCGAGCACATCACAACTGGTTCTGAGCAAATTGAACGGCGTTTCGTCCACATTTGAATTCAGGATTTCCAAAGCCTTTTTGGTAAGCCCATCGCTTTTAACAGCGGTGCCGATTTCCAGAATCACGCGTTTGACTTCGGGATTGGACTGATTTTCGAAAACATTGAGCAATTTTGTGATAACTTCAATATTGCCAGTTTTCTTTGCGCCATAAGCAGCCTGCATCACCTGCTTATAGTCTTTCGAATTCTGTGCAGCTTTGAGAAGGGCTTCGTCGACTTCAGGTTTACCATAGGCAGCCAACGCCTGAATTACTTCGCGATCAAACGATGATCCTTTCATATAAAGCGCTTTCAACGCGGGTATGTATTGTTCCAAATCCTGGGGATGGGTAACCATGCTGGAAATCTTAGGAATTGCCTTATCCAGCTGTTTTTGAGACTCAAGCGCTTTTAGCAAACCTTCGGGGGTGTTGACATCTGCCTGGCTACAGGCCGAAAAAAGAACACAACTTGCGGCAAGCGCAAACATCCCGATATGATGGCGAATCCCACGATTCTTCTTTGTCATTGTTTAACTCCATACAGGTAATACCTCAAACCCGATAAGGGCTTTGGTATCTTAGGTCTTAAAGACCCAAAACGTCAACAATAATATCCCAAACTTTTCTATCTGCGGTTTGTTTGGGAGCAACCCCGCAAAAAAAATTCAGTCCGTTTTTGAAATCTGTTGTCGCAACATTGCGCGGGGTGTAAAAAAAACATCCGTCAGGTCGATGGCGTTGCAACCATAACGCCCCAAGCGGCGAAAGCCGTAGTTTTTAAACGGGATCACGCGATCCCCATGTATAAGAGGTTCTATGTCAGGTCATAATAAGTGGAGTACCATCAAGCATAAAAAGGCAAAAACAGACGCAGCGCGTTCGCAGTCATGGACCAAAGTCGTCCGCGAGCTCATCGTCGCAGCCCAGGCCGGTACGGATCCCGAATTCAATGCCGCTCTCCGTCTCGCCATCCAGAAAGCCAAAGCCTGCAATATGCCCAAAGACAACATCGAACGCGCCATCAAACGCGGTTCCGGTGAAGGCGAGCAGGTCCATTATGACCAGATTGTATACGAAGGTCGTGGTGCCGGCGGCGTCGCTATCCTCATCGAAACGCTCACCGATAACAAAAATCGCACCGTCGCAAACGTCCGTTCCATGCTCTCCAAAAATGGCGGCCAGATGGGCGAAGCCGGTTCCTGCGCATGGCAGTTCAAAACCGTCGGACAGATCACCCTCGAAGGCGACAACGACGCCGATGAAGTCATGATGGCCGCTCTCGATGCTGGCGCCGAAGACGTCAACGAAGACGGCACCATCGTCACCGCCCCATCCGAAGTCGCCGCAGTCTCCAAAAAACTTGAAGAAGCCGGCTATAAAATCGACACCATGGAAATCACTCGCGTCGCAACAAATCTCGTTGCCGTCGACGAAAAAGCCGCCGCATCCCTGCTCAAGCTCTGCGGCATCCTCGAAGATGACGATGATGTCCAGAACGTCTACACAAACGCCGACATCTCCGACGAAATCATGGAAAAACTCGACGCCTAATCATGCCCGCTAAACGCATTCTCGGCATCGACCCGGGCTCGCGGTACATGGGCTACGGCCTCATCGAACAGGAAGGTTCGCGTCTGCGTTATGTCGACGCGAATCGCCTCGTTCTCGGCAATGCACCCTTTACCGAACGTTTGCTCAAAATTGACCAGTTCCTCTCCGAATATCTCGTCAACATGGCCCCACATGAGGTCGCTTTCGAAGGGATATTCCATCAAAAATACGCCGATGCCGCCATAAAACTCGGTCACGCACGCGGCGTCGCCATTTGTGCCTGCGCCCGTTATGGCGTGCCGCTGTTCGAATACTCGCCCACCGACGTCAAAATGAGCGTTACCTCGTTCGGACACGCCGAAAAACCTCAGGTCGCACAGATGGTTCGTATTCTGCTCGGCGTCACTCACCAGTGGCCCGTCGATGCCTCGGATGCGCTTGCCATTGCAATTTGCCACGCGAATCACCCAACGGTAATGCTGAATGCGAATGGGGCGTCGCTATGACCTGCGGTCATACGCGAACGCCGCCGGTCTATTGGCTGCGCCAATACGCCCGGCATTTATCATAGACACCGTTTAACGAAGGTTAATAATTATATCGATACATATTAAATACGCATTGTCGCTTGAATTGCACTCTGAAACATTTTATATAGTAGAAATGTGCGTAATGTAGGATTCGCACGCATTAAATAACCACAACAGGAGAAGGTAATGAAACGTTGGTTTAAAGTAGCAATCTGCACGATCGTGCTCGGTGCAATGCTGAATGGCTGTTTCGGAAGCTTTGGTGCAACCCGTTGGCTGTGGAATTGGAATAGTCAGATCAGCAACAAGTGGGTGAATACAATCATCTACTGGTTGCTCGTTATTCTGCCGGCATACGAACTGTTTGTGTTCGCAGATTTCTGGATTATCAATACGATCGAATTCTTCATGGGTTCAAACCCGATCGGCAACAACATCACTTACGAGCCCACAGATGATGGTTCCGTGATGGCCGTGGGCGAAAATGGCTCGATGAAATTCACAGCTGTCGACGACAACCGCATGATCGTTGAACGCGACGGCGTTGTTCTCGGCGAAATTTCTGTCGACCAGAATAAGCAAATGGTCATGACGAATTATGCAAATGCCGAAGTCCAGACGCTCGATCTGAGCCAGGTTCCTGCTGTTCAGTAATTCACCGATTCCGATGATATAAAAACGGCTGCTTTATGCAGCCGTTTTTTTGTTTTTCTTTCCCCCTGTGGATAACTTGTGTTATACTGAACATTTAGAAGGATGGGTTCGCCCTCGTTCCGATTAGTGCCCCAGTGTGAGGCCGAGCAAAGCTCTCGGAACGGTCGAGCGGCGGTTTTTCAGGTTCTGAACGATTAGGATGTTGAAACAGTAAAGCAAAAGCGATTGGTTGTTGCCCCCACAGATGGAGACAATGGTGATGGCAATACACAGTGCCCGATTATCGTTGCGCGGCACTTAGCTCGGACTTCGACAGACTAAAAAACAGCGCCATTTTTTAACGTATTTTTTACAATTTGGAGTTCCCTTGACTCGCAGGATTTTGATTAATGGGCGACGTGCGGAAGAACTGCGCGTGGCGATTGTTGACAACCAAACACTCGAGGATTTCGAGATAGAGACAAAGCGAAGCGGCCTTTTGCGCAACAATATTTATCGCGGTGTGGTCGCCAATATTGCGCCGAGTTTGAACGCCGCTTTTGTCGATTTTGGCGATACAAAAAATGGTTTTCTGGCTTTCAACGATGTCGTCGAAAGTGTTTATTGCAAGAATGTGCCGAATGCATCCCGAATTTCTGATATTTTAACCATCGGGCAAACCCTGATTGTTCAGGTCATTAAAGATGCCACCGGCCTCAAAGGCGCACAGGTCACAACGAATATCAGCCTGGCCGGACGTTACCTCGTGCTCCGTCCAAAAGACGCCAAAAGCGGCGTTTCTCGCAAAGTTGACGAAGATGCTCGAGCCGATTTGACACAAAAAGTGCGCAGCCTCGATTTACCCGAAGGTTACGGCTGTATCGTGCGCACCAATGCAATGGATCAGTCACGCGCGATTCTGCTGCGTGATGCCAAAGTCCTCGTGCAGCTGTGGCACAAGATCGAAGCCGAATGCGCGCGAGGCAAAGGCCCTGCCCTGCTCTACAACGACCAGGATATCGTCGTTCAGGCCATGCGCGATTATTTCGATTCGACGATTAACGAAGTGCTCATCGACGACAAATCCTGCTACGAACGTGCATTGGCCTATGTGCGCGCAACATTTGCCGGCGGCGACGAAAAATTGCGACTCTACGACGACAAAATGCCGCTGTTTACACGATTTGGTATCGAAAAACAGATCGATCAGATTTATGCGCGCGAAGTTAAGTTGCCCAGCGGCGGTTTTATCGTCATCGATCCGACCGAAGCTTTAACCGCCATCGACGTCAATTCAGCACATTCGACCAAACGCGAAACCCAGGATTTAACCGCCTATCACACGAATCTCGAAGCGGCAGTCGAAATCGGCCGCCAGCTGCGCATGCGCGATATCGGCGGCTTAATCGTGATCGATTTTATTGATATGCGTTCCGGCAAGCATCAGCGCGATGTCGAACGCGTCATGCGCAATGCCATGGCGCGCGACAAGGCGCGCAACAAAGTCGAGCGCATCAGTGCCAACGGCCTGCTCGAAATCAATCGCCAGCGCATCAGTCAGACACTGGCCCAGAGAACACATCTGGTTTGTCCGACCTGCGGCGGCCGTGGATTCATTCCAAGTGCCGATGCCATTGGCCTCAACCTGATTCGTGAAATCGATGCACGCGCCGTTAATGGTGAACTCGGCGGTGCCATCATCAAACTGCATCCGGATATCGCCGAACAGGTCCAGAATGTCCGTCGCCGCGACTTTGCTCAGCTCGAAAACGAATACGATATTCGCATCGAAATCGTTGCTTCCAAAGATATGTCGCGCGGCGAAGAATCCATCGAATGGCTCACCAAACGACAGGAAAGCGAACTGCATCCCGAAGCGTTGGTATCCGTGGCTGCAACCGATGCCGCTTCGATTATCGATGTCGCCGAAGCCTATCAGGCACAGGAAAACGATTCAGACAGCTATCGACCAAATGATTTCGAGGAATACTCAAGCGAAGATGCACGCAAAAGACGCGCCGCAAAACGCGCAAACCGCCGCGAAATGGCCGCGCAGCCCGAACCTGAGATCGTTGAACCTGCCAAAGTTGATAACAAATCAAAATCCGAAATCAAACCCGCCGAAGCCCATGCTGCGCCTGTGCGTTGTTATGCTTCCGGTTTTGTTACCCTCGCCGCACTTGTTGAATTACTCCATCGCGTCATCATCGATGCCGGCAAAAAATCCAACGAAGAAAAACGCCCCAAACGACGGTTTACATTCAAATCACGTCATCATATCAAAAAAACGGAAGAATCCGGAATCCGCAGCGATTTGCGATTGTTTGCAACCGATATCATCAATGCGGTATCTGCTATCGAGCAGCAAGAAAATTCAGATGACGCTTTAAACCTGGAAGAACGCATCAAAAATGCAAAGGACTGGTTGCTCGATCGTGCCCGTGAACCCGAATCGGAATGTGAGAACAACGCCAAGTCACTGCTCGAGCAAATCAGCTCAAGACATGCATTTGCACGAGTTTCGACATTGTTCAATATCGGCGAGCATACGCAGCAGGATGCGCTCACCCAACTTTTGATCGCCCAGCGCGACGCCGTTTACAGCAATGGCAAAGTATTGGCCGAACGCGCCCCGAATGCCTCCAAACGACGAGCTTCATCCTCGCTTAATGCAAACAGATTATCTTCACTCTACAATCAGCTTCGCGAACAGCTGCAAAAGATTTTCGGCGACGATGCGGTGATTGCCACATTTACACAAGATGTGGATGCTAGTTCAAACGAAGCCAAACCCGCAGTACCAAATCGCGATATACCTGAAAGCCGCGAACCGGAATCGAAAGGACCCGCTGAAATCGCTGCAATTGCTGATGCGCCAGCCGCCGAAAACAATGGTGTAATGCTGGCCGAAGACGAAGATGTAAGCCGTCGAAGACATCGACGTGCCAGACACCGTCAGGCCATCGAAGACCCGATTTCTCAGTTCCTTGGCGACAACGAGCCAGTGATTACGTCAAATGTGCCCATCGCACCCATGACGTTCATGCACGACGAAGATACGCAGCTGCCAAGCGATGAGAATTTGCGAAAAGTGCGTGAAAACCAGATCGCTCAGGAAATCACGCAGGAATTGCCGGCAGTCGCGATGCGCAAATCGTCACGACGCGTACGCAAATCGCGTTCCGAACAATCGTTCGCTACCATTCAGAATGTGGATGCTGATATTGCACAGATCATTTCTGAACCCTTAGCCGAACCGGAAATCGCAGAATCCAATGCGCCTCAAGCCGATGCTGTATCCACACGTCGGGTGCGCAGAACAAGGCGCGAGCATCTTGGCGTCCCCGAAATTCATGAGAATAATACGGATCTGACGATGCTGTCCGATCTGGACTTCAGCCGACCGGATGCCGATCGTTTACCGCTGTCCCGGGAACAAAAGGCAACCGCCAAACCGCAACTTGCCGAACCCCAATCAGCAGAATCTGAATCATCCAGCGAACCGATCGTTGCTGTAAAACAGGGAGAACGGCGCGTAAGACGCGCCAGACGCAGGGATTCTCAGAATTGCTCTGATGCTTCAACAGCTCAGGTCATTTCTCCAATAGCCGAAGCCATTGAAAACACGCAACCGGCTAACAGAGTTCCACAAATTGAGGATATTCCTGCATCAGTTGAAACTACCCGTGTATCTTCCGAAGAGAATCGATCCACACGTCGCGTTCGTCGTGTACGTGCAGCAAAATCAACGCTGAATGAATCTGCGCCTATCGAACAGGAACAGCCGGTTGCACCTGAACCCATTCCGGAACCTCAGAAAGCACCTGTGATTGCAGAATCCACCGAAACCGATGATGATTCAGCAATTTCGAACCGACGGTCTCATCGCACCCGCCGTCGCACGCGCAGATTCAGCATGTCTGAACCCCGCGATGATGCCGAATATCGCGATGATTCCCAGGATCTCTCACAGGCTTTCGAGCCACAACCTGAGCCCGCCCAACAACCAGAAATCCGCGAAATGCCTGAATTCAAGCCAGCCTCCGAGCGTTCCGAGCGTCGTCCACGTATCCGACGCACGCATCGCTCAAGACTAGAAGATAACTAATTTCCTCGCAGTTACATCCTAAAACGCCTGCAAAAGCAGGCGTTTTTGTTATGTATAATTATAGTAAAGCTTCTACGCCCCAATTGACATTTGCCGCACAACATGCACGCCATGCAGGCCTTTAGCGAAATGGGGAAGGGGCCCCATTTCGACTTTTGTCGGCCATGGCGTCTAGTAAAATATGGAAGCACTTAAATAATATTGCGGATTCCAAAGGGCTTAGCCCTTTGGCGGGGTCCGGGGCAGCGCCCCGGGAAAGAAAATAAAAAAAGAGATATAATCTATGCTTACACAACAACAACTCAGCAAGGCAATTGCCACAGAACTCAATCTGGCCGAAAACGCCGTTTCGGCCGTCCTCGAACTGCTCGGAGAATCGGCTACCGTCCCATTTATCGCACGATACCGCAAAGAGCGCACCGGCGGTCTGGATGAAGTCCAGATTCGCAACATCGAAGAACGCCAGACTTATCTCAACGAAATGGCCGAGCGCCGCGATACCATTCTGGCATCCATCGAAAGCCAGGGCAAACTCACACCCGAGCTCAAAAAACAAATCGAAGAAGCATCGACCAAAGCTGCGCTCGAAGATCTGTACCTGCCCTACAAGCCCAAGCGCCGCACCCGTGCTATGATCGCTCGAGAAAAAGGTCTCGAGGGGCTTGCCACCTTCATCATGGCGCAGTCGCACGACACATCACCCGAATCCGCAGCCACTTCATATATCAATGCCGAAAAAGGCGTGGAAACGGTTGGAGATGCACTGGATGGCGCAAGCGATATCATCGCCGAAGTCGTTTCCGAAACCGCACCGGTCCGCGATTATCTGCGCAACTACATGGTTTCGTCGGGCGAAATCGTCGCCGAAGGCACCGAAAAAGCCGAAGCCGAGCGTTCCAAATTCGAGCAATACTACAACTATCGCGCCCCGCTCAAAGACTGCAAAGGCCATCGATTCCTCGCCATTCGCCGAGGCGAGCGCGACGGATTCCTCAAATCGAACATCGAACTCGACGAAGATACAGCCGTGAACCATATTTCGTCGATGATGCATGTCGATTCATCATCCCCGTCGGCCCCGATTCTGGTCGATGCCTGCCGCGATGCATTCGATCGCCTGCTCATGACGAGCATCGAATCGGATGTGCGCGTCGATCTCAAACAGGAAGCCGATAAGGAAGCCGTCGATGTATTCGCATCGAACGTCGAAAATCTGCTGCTCGCCCCACCGCTTGGCGCAGTGGCTGTGATTGGCATCGATCCCGGTGTCCGCACCGGCTGCAAAGTCGTGGCCCTCGACGAAACCGGAAAATTCCTGGAAAATACGACGATTTATCCGCAAACCCACAGCGAAGACGAAGCCCGAAAAGAGCTGTTATCCTTTATCAAGCGCCATCCGGCGCGCGCCATCGCCATCGGCAACGGCACTGCAGGCCGCGAAACCGAAGCATTTGTGCGCGAACTCGTCAAATCGCTGCCCGAAGCCACTCGCCCATACGTCGTGATGGTCTCGGAATCCGGCGCCAGCATCTATTCGGCATCGGACGTCGCCCGCGACGAATTTCCCGATCTCGATCTCACCGTCCGCGGCGCCATCTCTATCGCACGCCGCCTTCAGGACCCGCTCGCCGAACTCGTCAAAATCGACCCCAAATCCATCGGCGTCGGCCAGTATCAGCACGATGTCTATCAGCCGATGCTCAAGAAAAAGCTCGAAGAAGTCGTCGAAAGCTGCGTCAATCGCGTCGGCGTCGAACTCAACACCGCATCCGCCCAGCTGCTGAGCTATGTGGCCGGCATCGGCCCCTCGATGGCCAAAAAAATCGTCACCCACCGCGAACAGAACGGCAACTTCAAATCGCGCGCACAACTGCTCAAAGTCTCGGGTTTGGGCCCCAAAACATTCGAACAGGCGGCAGGCTTTATCCGCGTGCGAGAAAGCGATAACCCGCTCGACGCCTCGGCCGTTCACCCCGAACGATACAAACTCGTCGAAACCATCGCCAAAGACATGGGCAAAACCGTGAGCGAACTCGTCGGCAACACCGCACTCGTCTCAAAAATCGACGTCAAAAAGTACATTTCCGACGACGTCGGCCTGATGACGCTCAACGACATCATCGCCGAACTCCAGAAACCTGGCCGTGATCCGCGCGCCCAATTCGAACCGCCCAAATTCAAGGACGACGTCACGCGCATCGAAGACCTCAAAGTCGGCATGATTCTCGACGGCGTCGTCTCAAACGTTACCAATTTCGGCGCTTTCGTCGACATCGGCGTCCATCAGGACGGCCTCGTGCACATCTCAGCCCTCAGCGACAAATTCGTCAGCAATCCCGCAGATATCGTCAGCGTCGGCGATCCCGTCAAAGTCCGCGTCATCGACGTCGACCTCGCCCGCAGCCGCATTGCGCTCAGCTGCCGCCTCAGCGACGAACCCGTGCGCAGCAACGCATCCGCCGGCACCGGCAACAAAAAACGCGACAAAATCAAACCCTCACACAACGAGAGCAAATCGTTCGGCAACAATCCGTTCGCCAGCCTAAAGCGCTAAGACTTTGTGCCGGTGGCCGTCCCTTCGCTGTGAATTCGCTTATGGCTTGTGGCTTGTGGCTTATGGCTTGTGGTTAAGTTTCGTGTCACACCATAATCCGAGCCATAAGCTATAAGCCATAAGCTATAAGCCGAAACGCACGGTTTATAGTTATGAGCCGGATTCACATACAGTGAACATGGAACTGTTTTGTCACTCGATTGTTGCGCATGTTGCTTCGCTATGCGCCAGCCGCCCTGCGGGCTTGCGGCGCATACGCTCGCCATTTTTTCGGGCTATGGCCTTAAGGCCATACGCCCTTTTGCGCCCGGCTATGTGCCATACGCCGGGTGCCGCTGCGCGGCTGTATCATCAGCCCACAAATTGCAGCCCTCAAGTATGTCATTCATCGTCACTGAACACTTTTGACAAATTTCATTCATTGACAATGAACACTTATGTGATATTTCATTCATATCAATTGAATGATTATGCAAAATATCATTCATTTGTAATGAACGGATTGGAGAACGACGATGATCACCAAAGAATTGCTCAAGCAAATCATCTATGAACAACATGAGGTTACCATAGCCAACACCATTCCGCGCCCCATTCGGGACGAGTGGCTCCTGTGCGAAGAAATCATCGTTCTTTCCGGAATCCGTCGTTGCGGAAAATCCATTCTCCTGCAGCAAATCCGCGAAAAATGCACAGAAAATGACTTTTACTTCAACTTTGAAGATGAGCGTCTTATCGGATTTAGTGTTGCAGATTTCCAAATGCTGCATGAGTGTTTCATCGAGATCTATGGTGTTCAGCACACCTGGTTCTTTGACGAAATCCAGAATATCCCCGAATGGGAGCGTTTTGTTCGACGATTGTTCAATTCTGGTCACAAAATCTATATCACTGGGTCAAATGCCAACATGCTCAGCCGTGAGCTGGGAACGCATCTCACTGGACGCTGTATTCAGATCGAGCTATTTCCATTCTCATTTCAGGAATTTCTCAGGCTTCGCCAATTTCAATGGGATAATTCCGCTCTATACAAAACCGAAATCATTGCTCAGTTACAATATTTGTTCAGGGAATATCTCGCACTTGGCGGTTTTCCGGCTTTTCTCAAAAACAAATCCGGGGAATACCTTTCATCGCTGTATCACAACATTATCTATCGCGATGTTTTACAGCGAAACCACCTCACATCCGACCGTGAGATGCTTCAGCTAATGAATTATCTGGCCAGTAACGGTGCCAAAATGCACTCATTCGCATCGCTTGGAAAAATCTGCGGCATCCGGCATCCGGAAACTATCAAGAACTATCTGTCTTTCCTGGAAGAAACCTATCTCATTTCCACCATATACAAATATTCGCCATCGCTAAAAGTACAAATGGCGAGTCCCAAAAAAGTATACCTCATAGACAATGCCCTGATGAGCCGCATTGGGTTCAATCCGACATATAATCTTGGGCCACTGCTCGAAAATCTCGTATTTCTGGAATTGCGTCGCAGAGGTCACCAGGTCTTCTACCATTCCAGCAAATACGAATGTGACTTTGTCATCCAACAGGGCAGTCACATTCCTGCGATTTACCAAGTCTCAGTCGATATTACTGATTCGCGCACATTACACCGTGAAATCGATGGACTCCTTGATGCAGCGCGCGAATATTCACCAGAACATCGATATATTCTCACGTTGTCTGACGAGCGCGTGATTCAGAATGACGAACAAACAATAGAAATACTCCCGGTATGGAAATGGCTGCTTAACAAAGATGCATTTTGAACTGTCCAATAAAAGAGTGAGGTCACACAGCGTAACCCCAGGAAACAAATGCATGAGTGCAAAACGAGCAAGTGATGAAGCCATCGGCGCGGCCTATGCTGTGCATACGGCTCGCTGGCGGCTGGCTATTGGCGGCATTTGACAGTGGGGCATGCCCCACTGTCAATCATCGCCCCAGGCGAGCAAGCCCAAAACGCAGGCCATAGCCCGCGCAAAAAAAATCCTCGCTATTTGCGTTTTGGCAAGTTATGGTGTAAGCAGAATAGACGTTCCACGAAACGTCTGTACAAAAGGTCATAGGGGGAGAACGGATAGCTGTTGTGTATGCGAGCGATTGTTATTGTATTTGTATCGGTATTGGCTCTTGCCGGATGCGCCAAACAGACGCCGGTTCCAGCAACGGCCGCAGATGAAGCGGCTGGTCCCATTGTTGTTTGCCCAAAGTTTTATAGATCTTCTGAAGATACCGATACTTACAAACGCTGGGATGATGATGTCGCCAACGGTGTCCGATGCAGCGACGGCAAAATCTATTGTTTTGGCGATAACCAAAAGCCCGAGCTCATCCCCGAAGTTCCGGATGGCTACGAATGCAAGCAGATCGGCGGTTATGGCGATGAAACACGGTTCAAATATGAGCCGGATGTGATGAGCCCCCAATTGATGTCGGAGGACACGGATGCACTCACACAATATCCATTCTGCGACAATGGAAGCAGCTATCGCGAAGTGGTTAAGGTGAACTTTAGCAGCATCGATGACCAGTATGCCTGGGAATGTCAGGATAAGGAGTGCATTTGTGGCGGCAAACCGTGTCGGTACGGCAGCCAGTGCTATCGGGAACAATGTATCGAAAGTAAATATAAATGGACTTTTAATGAGGATGGAATTGCAAATGATTATGAAATTGTCAAGGGAGAATTTCTGAATGATGCATGTGAACAGGCTGCGGGCGATTGGTATAGTGATTATATTTATTATCGCTCCCAAATGACCGAAGAAGATGAAGCGGACGAAAGAGCAAGCCACATGTTTAAATGCGGCGATAATTGGATAGAAAAGAAAGCCAATATGACGTGTATTCCGCATCCGATGGGCGATGTCGTCAAATTCGATTTCTGCCCGGAATTAACGGAGGAACAATGGAAACAGTATAAAGACCTTAAAGCACAATTCGATGCAGATAATTCAATAGAAAAGCAGACCGCAGAACTATTGGGCGTCTCAAGTACAGTCAGCACACCCGAGGGTCTTGGCGGCAAAACAGCTGTATGGAACATCGGATTTGACAAATGCCAATGTGGCAATGAAATCTGTGCTGAAGATACCGGATGTTATCAGAATCATTGCGTGGATTTGGCCAATCTACAGCCTTTACCCGACGGTTTTGTATGGAAAACAGGCCGGCCTTATTGTGAAAAAGATAAATGTATATGTGATAAAGATACTTGTCACGTCGGACAGTGGTGTATCGAAGGCAGATGTTTTGATCACCGCGACGTCATGAAAATCGACAACAAATATATACAATATGGCTTTTACAGTTATTCTCGCCCGATGCAAATCAATCACTATTTTGATGAAGAAACCGGGCAGGCATTGCCGCGGGATCATTATGTCCATCTGGATAATCTGCCCTGGCTGGATATTATCACGCACCGCAGCACAGCTTTGTGCGATGATCCTGTCTTACCCCAAAATCTTGACGATTACCGCTGCATCGTCGCACATACGGATAATGGCTGTGATGAAGGCATTGTAGACAGCTACGGTTTTTACGGCTGGCACTGCATAAAAGACGAAGGCTGTGACTGCGGCACAAATCATTGCGGAAAACACGCGCGATGCTACCACGGGCATTGTATTTATGATTCGGTCTATCTGGCGATGGCTTGTGGTGCGGATATTACCAAATGGGGGATGTATGCCAAAGCAGATGAGCATGGCTGGTGCGCGTGTGCTGCATCGCTCATACCCCCCAATCTGAATGGTTACGTCTGCAAGGATTTTCGATACGGCGAGGGCGGCGGCATGAAGTGCATGCTTGATCGTGGCTGTGTCTGCGGCGATATTTCATGCGATTATGGGGATTATTGTGTGGGTCCGGGCAAATGTATTGGCGAGGATGCGTTGTATGATCAGATTGTCCAAATGAACGAGTGTGCGAATTATCACAGTGGCTGCGAATGCGGTGATGCACACTGTCAGTATCTGCAGTATTGCGTGTCGCCAGGAACGTGTGCCGATACAGATGAAATGCTGCAAATCGTGCGGCAAATCATAGATAAATAATTTAAGCGAGCAGAGGCTCATATAATTAGGGTAACAGGATGTATTCAAGCCAATTGAGCAACGAACATGAACGTGAATCTGAACTTCATGCGCAGCATGCGAACAGAGACCATACTACCCCACCCTCACTTGCCGATGACTATCGGTTTATCAAAAAAATCGGCCACGGCAGCCAGGGGCGCATTTATCTGGCCAAACGCCTGAGCGATGATCAGAATGTCGTGATCAAGCAGCTCAACATCGATTCGATCAAAACCTGGAAAGAGTATACACTATTTAAGCGCGAAGGCGATGTACTGGCGACATTGCATATCGACGGCGTTGCAAAATTCTATGAATACAGGGAATGCCTTGAAGACATGCCTCCATGCGCCTATATTGTGCAGGAATATATCCAGGGCGAAACGATACAGACGATGCTCAATCGCAGCCAGCGTTTCGAAATCCACGAAGTATATGATATTGTTCTGCAAATACTGAACATTCTGGAACTGTTACAATCGCACGATCCGCCAATTATCCACCGCGATATCAAACCGTCCAATATTATACTATCCCCAAAAGTTGGTGGGTATAAAGCACACCTCATCGACTTTGGAGCCGTTGCAAATCCGCAATTACAGGGCGGAGGTTCTACAGTTGCCGGCACTTATGGCTATATGGCCCCCGAACAATTAATGGGAACTCCCGTGCCTGCCAGCGATATCTACTCCCTTGGCGCATTGATTGTTTATCTGTTATCTGGTGTTTCGCCGGCAGATATGCAAACGAAAGACTTTCGCCTGATGTTCGAACCCGAGCTTCAGTCGCTCAATCCTTCGGTAGTTCAGATCCTGAGACAAATGCTCGAACCCGACACCAAAAAGCGATTGTCGGACATCACAAAACTAAAAGATGCATTTTATCACTTCAGTATCGGTCAGTTTGACTTGAATGCGCCTAAATCTTCTGGACTAATAGATGCGCATGATAATGAAATCTATACGAACAAGCTTTGTGCTGTATCCAGTTATGGGGATGCAGGCAATATCGAATTGTGGTCGGAATTGCCAGATGAACTGCCGCGCCAAGTTCCATCTTGTTATGATCTCACATTTTTAAATCCAAACAATGATAACGGCGAAATTGATGTCGTTCAGAATTTCTCCCATGCTGGAAGCAAACTCAAATTAAGCACATATTTAATAAGCAATTTTTTTAGATTCATCATCGCATGTATCACGCATCCGGACCAACTTTTTTTCATATTACTTTTTACAATATTCACATCAATCATGCCTTTTTCGCTTCCGATATATCTCACAATACTCCGAAAAGATACATCTATTGCAATCAAACCAGCCACTTTTGATATACTCATTTGGATAAGAGTCGTATTATATGTTACCTTTGCATCTCTATTCATGTCATTTGCTCTACCTTATGTTACATTCACCTTATGGTTATGTTTAGTTTTGTTCTCATTCTTTGTATACACTTATACACGAACCAAAGATCTGTCGAACCCGTTATTTGGTGGTGATAATTATTTTAAATCACTCACGGGGGGTCAAATATCGAAAGAACAGCTCAAGGCTGTAGAACACCAAATGTATCAGATTCGCGAACGCACACAAAGAGACAACAAGATCTTTAGTTCGATAATGAAACAATTAATCATAAATGGTCGAAAAACAGTGGCACGCATCGTGAGTATTGAATATATAAATAGTGATAACGAGCTCGTTACAGCACCTAGTATGGATGATTACATGCTGTATCCAAAACAATGCTTACCACCCATTTTCCATGGCACTCCAACATTTCGTATATCCTATATTTTCAATCCGCCAGACGATGTGCGAAGCGAAGATTTAAAGCATAGTTTTAAGATACATACCGATCCCGAAACGTATCTCAAAGTCGGTGATCCGCTGCCAATTCTTTATATGATTGAGCAGAAAAACGTTACAGAAAGGGTCACAAGTATGCCATTCCCCCTGGTTTTGAACAATATTATATCTTTAAATTTAAAGGAAGTCATCGACAGCTCAACCGCGCCGTTGTTAACAGACGATAAATAACGGAAAATCTATAAATAATCAGAATCCAACATTTCTGCCCCACTTGATCTATAGCTCATAATGGGTTGCACTGTGTCCGCTTTTTGGGTAAATGTATTTGTTTTTATGCGGGGATTTCAGGTGAGGGGGAACATCATCTTGCGATCACGGAGTCGGTATGAAGACGACAAAAATATGGACAACACTGAGCATTTTAGCCGTTGTGAGTGCTTGCAATTCTGACAGGATTGAGACGGATTATTGCCCGGATGATCCGAACAAAACTGCGCCGGGAATTTGCGGCTGTGGCGTATCGGACTTTGATGATGCCGGAAAACTGAATTACAGCTGTATCGAATCGGCATATAGCCCAATCGATCTGTGTCCCGATGATCCCTCCAAAACTGCGCCTGGTATTTGTGGATGCGGCAAGCCCGATACGGATGAAAATGGCATTGTGATTGCCGAATGTCTTGAGCAATATGGCCATCTGGATTTATGTCCGCTCGACCCCAATAAAACCGAGCCTGGCAAATGCGGTTGCGGTGTCGCCGATAACGATACGGACACCGATGGCACTGTGGATTGTCTGGACGGTTGTCCCGAAGATTCTGCAAAAACCGAAGGCGGCAAATGCGGTTGCGGCGAATCGGATGCCGATACTGACGCTGACGGCGTGGAAGATTGTCTGGACGAATGTCCTGAAGATGCAGCCAAAACCGAGCCTGGCAAATGCGGTTGCGGTGTTGCTGATTTCGATGCAGATGGAAACGAGGTCGAATATTGCACCGATGGCTGTCCGGATGATCCAGACAAGAGCGCCCCAGGCGTTTGCGGCTGTGGCATCCCCGATGCGGATTCGGACAATGATGGCGTTTTAGACTGCAACGACAAGTGCTCACTCGACCCGAATAAATCAGAGGCCGGAATCTGCGGCTGCGGCACACCGGATGATGATGCAAATATGGCAGATCTCGACGGCGATACAGTCATCGATTGCCTCGACGCCTGTCCACAAAATCCGAACAAATCCGCTGAGGGAACAACCGACTGTGATTTGCTCGATTCGGATGGTGACGGCGTAAACGATGAAGACGAAGATTGCCCCTTTAATCCGACGATTACGACAAAAGCTGCCGAAGGTGAAGAACCCGCAGAATGTAATTATAATAAAGATCACATCTTTGAAATCTGGTCGGCTAACGATTTCAAAAGATTGCAAAATATCGTTAATGAAATCATAGACGAAGAAGATGCCATCTTTAATTATAAATTCACATGTGAGGGCAGCTACAATTACGATTCATACCACAATGTATACGAACTTAAAGAAATCGAATGTCTGAGCGATACCGAGTTATTGGCATGTCAACATGATGATAAGAACAATCTATATTTTTATAATATCATTGACGTATTTGATTGTATTGATGAGTCTGACGTATCCTTTATTTCAACATGGAATCAAGCGGAATACGATGAGGGTATTGCAACCCGGGAATTTCAAGCTTGTAATACCAGTCATTTTTTTCCGACCTGCGCCTCTGATGGCAAGCATAGTTTTAAATGTACCTACAATTCGGCTTATGAATATGGCGATTTTCAACGCGCCGAACTAAATGAATGTCCCGGTGGCTGTACACAACATACGAATTCAAATGGCAATTCCTATGTGAGTTGCAACAATTGTTCGGGAACATCCGTGGATACCCTTGGCAGTATCGGTCAATGCTGCAATACCAACAAATATGTTGAAACATGCAGCCGATCCGGCAATGCGCTGAGATGTATCAATGGAAGAGTCACCGAAATGGCGTGCAGCGAATGCAATGCAATAGAAGGACAAAAATCCGTAAACTGTGCCGTTGACAAGAAATTGAGTTTGCCTCTGATCCACGCGCGTTTAATGAAGGATATCGATTTATCCGAAGCATACAAAGTCACAAAAGTTATCGGCAATGCCTATATTAAACCGACGCCGATCGATCTGTACCGCGTGGAACTTGATGGGCAGAATCACCGCATCATTGCGACATCCGATTATGGTAAGACTCGTCTACAAGTTACCAGCCCCATTTTTTCCAACATTGTCAATGCGCATGTTCATGATCTGGAACTCGATTTTGACATGGGCGGTCTTGCAGCTTCATCGCTTGCCAATTGGGTCTATCGTTCAAAAGTCGACAACATCTCGTGGCATGGCCAGGCAAATCTTTCTACAAGCATTTTAGGGGAACATGCACAATCTTTTGGAGGATTGATAAATAGCGCAGAGCATTCTACCCTATCTGGACTGCACGCATCTGGCTCGATTCAATCCGTCGCTGCAATGCCAGTTGCAGGACTCATCAATTACACATCCGACAGCATGCTCAGCAATTCAGATGTGGATTTTGAAGAATTGAAATCGAAATCCACTTCTGCCGGTGCCGTATACAAATCCAGTAGCAATAGCATTTTTAATAACATCCAGATCCATATCGATAATTATTCCAACGCAACTGCTGCAGGGTTTATTTATTCGTCCGATTCTCGTATTTTCCTTGATACAATTAAAATTGACATTGATTCGGTTACACCTTATGGTGATTACAGCACATTCTATGGTTTAATAAATAATACCTATATACAAAGTCATCTTAAAGATATTGAAGTGACATTGAATAACGTCTTAACCAATGGAGCGTTTTATGGTTTGGGTAGTTCACTCTATGGCTTGAACGGACCACTGACACTCAAGCTCGGAAATATTATGGTGAACAAAAGCTATGCTTATGGATTGGCCTCTACTTTATATGAATTTACCGGCAAATTATCTGTAGATATTGATACAATGCGTATCCTCGCCCCAAATAGTACTTACGGGTCCACTCTTTATGGCTTGTCTTCTACGCTAGGCAGTTCATCTTATCCCGCTGATCTCAATCAGGCTGACATTCATATCGGGGCTTTGATAAACGAGTCAAAGGGCGGTACGATTAATGCAACTGCCCCAACGATGTATATCCAGAATCCTTCGACATTGCCAATACGCATTGATGAGATTACGGGCAACGGAGCTGTTTATCTTATGGCCTCCACACCATATTCTGTTTCTGGAAATATCGAAATTGGAAAAGTTAAGACCGATGGCAACATTTTCGGTGTGTTCAGTTCCGGAGCCTATTATACCGGTGTCATCGGCGCCTCTAACGTCAGGCTCACTGTCGATGATGCGCTATCGACAAACGGCAATATCTATCTGTTAGGTCAGTCGATTAGTAATTCAAGCAATACATATCAACACAAGTACAACAACATTGCGGTTCGCTTTAATCGTGCAGAAGCTTTGAAGGTTATGCCGATTTCATCGATTACATCGACGGTATCGACCAATCTATCGATCTCAATTAATGATTTAGCGATCTATGCGGATGCGTATACGCATGATAAAACCCTTTCACCACTTATCGTTGATACAATCAATATCACCAACGGTTCTCCATCGTTCAGCAATATCGTAATCAATACCCGCCTGAATGATTGCAATACAAGTGATGATACAAACGATTGCACCATGTACCCCGAAGTGAATGCGATTAGTACTGCAACAAACGCAACCACTTTGTCTTTAAGCAATATCTATTGGTATCAGCGCGATCCCAATCAGACGCTAAACGATTCAGGGGTGAAGGCGATTGCGTTTGGTAAAGGTGCGGCCGATCTTACCCCCGAAAAAGTGATTCAAGTTCTGGGGGATAAATGGGAACTGCTCAAGCTGAGTGAGGGCGAAGACGCTATCGAGATTCCCTGGTTAAAGTAGTTTGCTTTAGAACTATCCGGGGCGGCGTATGCGCGCAGCCGCATGGCGAGCACATAGCCGCCGGGGGAGACGCGTATTTTTGTGCCAGGCAGATGCCTGGCACAAAAAAAAGCGGCGTGGGGGCTGTTGCCCCCACATTTTGTAACAAAATCAATAGATTAGAGCTGCAAACTTTCGGAACACTGCACCAGAACCCATCGTCTTGATGATGTACCACGGATGAAACATTAACAAAGTTTTTATTTTTACATCAATGGCGCTATAATATAATTGATGCGGGAGCGTGGCATTCATTCGCTGCATTCACATTGGGAGACGTGATGAGAGTTGTTAGCAAGTGGACTTGGATAAGCATTTTGGCCGTCGTAGGTGCATGTAATTCTGATGTCATAGAGACAGATTTTTGCCCGGATGACCCCAACAAAACAGCCCCCGGAATATGTGGTTGTGGCGTTTCAGATGTCGATGAAGACGGCAATGTCAACACGAGTTGCCTGAATGTGATCATTCCGAATGTCGATTTATGTCCGAATGATCCCAACAAAACGCAGCCGGGTCTCTGTGGGTGTGGACAGTCCGATTTTCAGCCTGATGGCAATGTGCGCACCGATTGTACGGGGCGGGATCTATGCCCGGACGACCCCGAAAAACGTGAGCCAGGACTATGTGGATGTGGCGTTCCCGATACCGATTCGGATGAGGACGGCGTTCCCGATTGCAAGGATGAATGCAGCGCAGACCCGGATAAAATCAAACCGGGAATTTGTGGCTGTTTGAAACCGGATACGCTTGAGGCAATACAGGATTCTGATGGAGATACGGTCATCGACTGTCTGGACGGATGCCCTTTGAATGCAGATAAGACGGAAGAAGGCGCATTTGGCTGTGATGTTCTGGATTCTGATGGGGATGGCGTCAAGGATGGCGAAGACGGGTGCCCGTATAATCCCAACATCAAGAAACTTGAGGAAGGCGCGGACAAATCGGCATGCAATTTCGTGGATGAAGGCGGAAAGCGAGTTTTCCAGGTCTGGAGCGCAGGCGATTTTAAGACCCTGCAAGCTGAAATCGACAAAATGCTGCCGGAAGCACCTTTGAATATGATGTGCAATCCGGACAATATGGGCGAGAATACGGTTTGCATCGATGAGAATCACAGGCTGAGCTGTATACACGATGAATTCCTGAATATCGATACCTATCAGGCAACCGGCTGTACGCGTTGTGCCAGAGAGGAACTTCCGCCCGAAGAAGGCCAGGAAGAGCCCACGCTTGGCGATTATAAGTGTTCGATTGATCCTGCAGGCGGGAACTTCGAATCCATTCACATGTATCAGCAATGCAACGAAAAAATGCCGCTGTTTTGTACAGCAGCCCCCGAAGGAACCACAGAACCGGCAACACAGCTGTATTGCAACCAGGGTATGGTCGATCGCAAGGTCTGC
>JAEEGL014495690.1_pt1 | contig 54772 bp, 45 predicted proteins | sample 9134231 | NCBI WGS metagenome assembly JAEEGL01 (sample SAMN16246548, study PRJNA631951) | gut metagenome | biome: gut microbiome; feature: rumen; material: fiber-attached | host: Bos | place: Iran: Karaj | collected 2018-10
ACAACCGCGTGGTCAAGGACCTCAACGGCCTCAGCAAGGAGCAGTTCCTCAAAGCCGTCGGCGAGAGCTACGAGCTCACCGACATGGGCACCGACATCTACAAGCCCGCCAAGCTGCATGAGCACAGCATGTACCTCGACGGCCACTGGTACAAGATGACCGCCAAGCCCGGCACCTACAACGACAACGACCCCATCGGAGTGCTCGATGTCACCATCCTCTCCAACCTCGTTCTCGACAAAGTTCTCGGCATCAAGGACCTCCGCACCGACAAGCGCATCGACTTCGTAGGCGGCATCCGCGGACTCGGCGAGCTGAAACGTCGCGTAGATAACGGCGAGATGAAGGTCGCCTTCGCCCTCTATCCCGTGAGCATGAAGCAGATCATCGACATCGCCGACACCGGGAACATCATGCCCCCGAAGACCACCTGGTTCGAGCCAAAGCTGCGCTCAGGCCTCGTGATTCACGAGCTCTGCTAAACACTCAGCAACAAATACAGAAAAGAGGGTGCGCCTGTCGGTGTACCCTCTTTTACTTATAATTACAATATGTAGAATAAGACTTAATTGAAGATATATTAAAAAAGTTAAGAGTTTTGTGTGGTTTTCTAAAAAATGTTTTGTATCTTTGCACTTCGTAATCTTCAAATGTATTTAACACATTAAACAAACATACATGGAAAACTTAATCAAAGGAAAAATCAGCCAGATTATCGGAGCTGTTGTCGATGTGACCTTCCCCGACGATGTACAATTACCTGACATCTACGATGCCCTAACGGTGAAACGCCCTAACGGCACCGAGATAGTGCTGGAATGTCAGCAGGATATCGGAGAGAACACCATGCGTACTATCGCTATGGACTCGACCGACGGATTGGATCGCGGTATGGAAGTGGTGTCGCTCGGCGGCCCCATCTCGATGCCTGTGGGAGAAGACATCAACGGACGTTTGTTTAATGTTATCGGTCAGACCATCGACGGTATGCCCGCCCCCGTTTGCGAGAAACGCTACTCTATCCACCGCGAGCCGCCCAAGTTTGAGCAGCTCTCGACCTCACAGGAGGTGCTCTACACCGGTATCAAGGTTATCGACCTTATACAGCCGTTCCTGAAGGGTGGTAAGATTGGCCTCTTCGGCGGTGCCGGTGTGGGTAAGACCGTGCTGATCCAGGAGCTTATCAACAATATCGCAAAGAAATACTCCGGCATGTCGGTGTTCACCGGTGTCGGCGAGCGTACCCGTGAGGGTAACGACCTGCTGCGCGAGATGATCGAGGCCGGCGTTATAAAATATGGTGAGGAGTTCAACAAGAGTATGGAAGAAGGCGGTTGGGACCTCTCGAAGGTCGACAAGGCCGCTCTGAAAGACTCGAAGTGCACCATGGTGTTCGGTCAGATGAACGAGACGCCCGGTGCCCGTGCGCGTGTGGCATTGGCCGGATTGACGCTGGCTGAGTACTTCCGCGACGGAGACGAGAAGACCGGCGGACGCGACATTCTGCTCTTCATCGACAACATCTTCCGTTTCACCCAGGCAGGTTCTGAGGTGTCGGCTCTTCTCGGCCGTATGCCTTCGGCTGTGGGTTACCAGCCCACCCTCGCCACAGAGATGGGTCTCATGCAGGAGCGCATCACCTCCACCAAACGCGGTTCCATCACCTCGGTGCAGGCCGTCTATGTGCCTGCCGACGACTTGACCGACCCGGCTCCCGCCACAACATTCGCTCACTTGGACGCTCAGACGGTGCTCAGCCGTAAGATTGCCGAGCTGGGTATCTACCCCGCCGTCGATCCTCTGGATTCGACTTCGCGCATCCTCTCTCCGCAGGTTGTGGGAGACCTCCACTACAACACCGCCCAGCGTGTGAAGCAGATTCTGCAACGCTACAACGAGCTGCAGGACATCATCGCCATCCTCGGTATGGAGGAACTCGGCGAGCAGGACAAGCTGGTCGTGTCGCGTGCACGCCGCATACAGCGTTTCCTCTCGCAGCCGTTCTTCGTGGCCGAAGCCTTCACCGGATTGCAGGGTAAGTTCGTCAACATCGAAGACACCATCAAGGGCTTCGGTATGATCCTCGACGGCGAGGTGGACTACCTGCCCGAGCAGGCCTTCCTGCTGGTCGGCACCATCGAAGAGGCTATCGAGAAGGGTGAGAAGATTCTGGCCGAAACCTCAAAATAAGCTATAGTTAAAAATATTCGGAGTACTCCTATCATCCAGAGTACTCCGATTTATTCAGAATATCGATGAACGTAAGAATCATAAAACCCGACAGCACCCTCTACGAGGGTCCGGCGAAACTCGTGCAGCTGCCTGGCACCAACGGTCTGTTTGAACTCATGGAGAACCACGCCCCCATAATCTCCGCGATGAAAGCTGGTGTGGTACGCCTCGTGGTGACCGACGGCGACGAAAAGAAATTTGACATCCGCGGTGGCGTCATCAAAGGTCAGCAGAACGACATACTTATCATGGTGCAATAAAATACTATGGTGATTTTCATAAAGGATGTGCTCCTCAACGGTGAGAAAACATCCATTTTGATTGAAAACGAATCGATAACCGGCATTGGCAAGAATTTGTCGATGCCGGTTTCGGGTACTTACCCCGACAGCGATAATGACACGAAAATAATTGACGGCAACGGCTTGGCTGTTTTCCCAACTTTTGCCAACATGCACACCCACGCAGCCATGACACTCTTCCGCGGCTATGGTGACGACCACCCTCTGCAGGAGTGGCTCAACCAGTGGATATGGCCTGCTGAACGCAACCTCGACGACGACATTGTCTATTGGGGCACCCGTCTTGCTTGCCTCGAAATGATAAAAAGCGGCACCACACTTTTCAACGACATGTACTTCTTCCCTGAAGCTGCCATGCGGGCTGTCCACGACTCTGGCATCCGAGCCATGATAGGTTTCACTGGGTTCGACTTCTTCAATCCAGAGTCCGCCGACAAACTGAAGAAAGACATCTCCGACTGGTACGACAATTATTCAAAATCCGAATTCCAGAATTCGAAATTAATGATCCCTGTCGTAGCACCACATGCTCCCTACACCGTCTCTGGCGACACTCTTCTCTGGCTCGCCGACTTCGCTGCCGAACGTGGCATGCACTACCATATTCACATGTCCGAAACCGCTGGCGAAGTGACCAACTCCATCGAACAATACGGCATACGACCATACATACGACTGGAAAAACTCGGTGTTCTTGACCGCTGCGGAGATAGATTTATCGGTGCCCACAGCCTCCATCTTGACGATGATGAGATAAAAATATTAGGACAACACCGCGCCGCCGTGGTCCATAACCCTAATTCCAACCTCAAACTGGGATCGGGCTATAAATTCATGTTCAACGAGTTGCGTGATGCTGGCGTCAATGTAACCCTCGGTACCGACGGCTGCTCGTCAAGCAATAACCTCGACATGCTTGAAGCCTCCAAGACCATGGCTCTCCTCCAAAAAGGTTGGCGTGGCGACCCTACTGCCATGCCTGCTTCCGAAGCCATCCAAGTCGCCTCCGCCAACGGATTCAAAGCTGCGGGGCTCAACGCCGGTAAAATCTCGGTTGGCACCAAAGCCGACCTGCTACTCGTCAACTTGGACAACATTGGCTTCGTCCCCAACAACGACACCCTGTCCAACTTCATCTATGCAGCTCATAGCGAGTCTATTGACACAGTAGTTTGCAACGGCCGCATTGTCATGTCCAACCACCACGTGAACGACGAGAGGACAATAAAGGACGAGGCTCGTCGGGTTGTGCAAAAACTTCTCTGTAAATGATGCGAATCAACAGATTTCTTATTGTTTGCTGCTCTCTTGCCCTGTTCGCTGTCAACGGATGTCGCATGCCCGACAACTCCGACAAGATGATTTTCCGCTACAACGAGTCGGCAGGCATCGCTTCTCTCGACCCTGCCTACTCCAAAGACCAGGCTCTGAACTGGGGCTGCTCGCAAATCTACAACGGCCTCATTCAACTCGACACTGCATTGCAGCCTCAACCCTGCATTGCAAAACGTTGGAATATATCTGACGACGGCAAGACCTACTCCTTCACCTTGAGGGACGATGTATTTTTCCACAAGTCCGAACTCTTCGGTTCTCCCGACTCCTCCCGCCGCGTGGTCGCATCCGACTTTGTCTATAGCCTGTCTCGTATTTTCGACCCCAAGGTAGCCTCTCCTGGTCTGTGGATATTCAACGAGGTGGACACATCTTTCGGCCAGAACGGTTTTCTCGCTCCCGACGACACATCTTTCATCATCAAGCTCAAACAACCATTCTCTCCATTCTTAAGCCTGCTCTCTATGCCCTACTGCTCGGTCGTGCCGAGAGAAGTGGTTGAGCATTACGGGGTTGACTTCCGCAAACATCCCTGCGGCACCGGTCCTTTCCGCATGCAGATGTGGAAAGAAGGCGTGAAGCTGGTGCTGCGACGCAATGAAAAATATTTCGAGAAAGACGACGACGGCACTCCTCTGCCTTTCCTCGACGCTGTAGCGGTCACGTTCATCGTTGACAAACAGACTGCTTTCCTCGAATTCATCAAGGGCAACCTCGACTTCATGAACTCCATCGCCCCCTCTTATAAGGACGAGCTGCTCACCTCCACCGGACAACTACGACCCAAATACAACGATCGCATCGACATGGTCAGCACTCCGTTCCTCAACACCGAATATCTGGGCTTCTTGATGGACGGAGACGACAGTCCGTTGAAAGACAAACGCATACGACAGGCCATCTGCTACGGATTCGATCGCCGCAAGATGATGAAATACATGCGCAACAACATCGGGCTGCCGGGTTGCAACGGTTTCATCCCCTTTGGCCTGCCTGGCTTCGACACCTCCGCAAGCCGCTATGAGTTCAATCCCGAACGCTCTCGTCAACTACTGTCCGAAGCGGGCTATCCTGGCGGAAAAGGTCTGCCTGAACTGAAACTCGCCACCACCGCCACCTACGCCGACCTCTGCAAATACATTCAGCAACAATTGGGTATGGTTGGCATAAATGTTAGCATCGACGTCAACCCTCCCGCGGCTCTGCGTGAGCAGATTGCTCAGGGCAAAGCCTCTTGGTTCCGAGGCAGTTGGATTGCCGACTACCCCGACGCCGAGAACTACCTGTCGCTATTCTACTCTCCCAATTTCTGCCCGTCTGGACCCAACTACACTCATTTTTCCAACAAGAAGTTCGACCGCCTTTACGAGCAGGCCAAGCGTGAGACCGACCCTGACCGTCGCACCGCCCTGTACCGCGAGATGGATGCCCTCGTAATGGACGAGGCTCCTGTCGTGGTGCTCTACTACGACCAAATACTCCATTTCACACACAAGAACGTCACGGGATTGCGCAGCAACGCCATGAACACATTGGATTTGCGGAGAGTGAAAATCAACTGATGCAAATACACGTCAGCGATATAAAAGCCTCAGCGCAGAAAGCCCAGAAGGATGCAAAGTGGCGACAACAGCTGTTTTGCATAATGGCAGAAGGAACCTCTCGGGAGGCGGCAACGGCAGCGTGGACGCTAACCCACTTGCCAAAAGATTGCAATAAACACATTGAAAACAACAAGGCCATGATTGTCAACGTGGCCACTCATACCGACAGTACGACCATACGGCGGTTGGCACTGACACTGCTGGAACGGATGGAATGGCCAGAGGGAGATATATGCATACTGGATTGGTGTCTGGAACACATGATAATTGGCGACGAACCCTACGGAGTACGCTCACTATGCATAAAACTGGCACACAAGCAGTGCCGACACTACCCGGAGCTGTGTGAAGAGTTGAGACAGACGCTGATGCTGATGAATCCATCGGATATGGGGCCTGGATTGAAACACACATGGAAAAAGACTCTCGCCGAGATTGGCGAGCGTCATAGCGTCGAACCGTAGATATGAATTACTAGGCCTCGGGCGTCTCGGTGTCGAGAATTTCGTAAACGGAGTTGTTGCTCTTGTATTCTGGCACGATGGCTTTCATCTTGCGAACAGTAGCCATGTTGTCAAACTGCTTGGAGATATCAACGAGTTCCTCTATCTCGCGGTTGACCTCGTCGTAGTTGTATTCGCGCACCTGCGCTATGCGTATTTTTTCATGAAACGTGGGCTTCGTACCTTCCAGGTCGTTGAGCACCTCTTCATACAGCTTCTCCCCTTCTCTCAACCCTGTAAACTTGATTTCCACATTCTTGGCATTCGACAAAGCTATCATCCTTCGGGCCAAATCAACTATCTTCACAGGATTCCCCATGTCAAACACGAATATCTCGCCTCCGTTGCCTTTGGTACCGGCTTCAAGCACCAACTTGCATGCTTCCGGTATCAGCATGAAGAACCTCACTATTCGCTCGTCTGTGACGGTCACGGGGCCACCTTTCTTTATCTGCTCCCTGAAAAGCGGAATTACCGAACCGTTGCTGCCCAACACGTTACCAAAACGTGTGGTGACAAATTGTGTATATTCCTTACGTGGTGCTGCCGTGGAAGAACCGCTTGCCTTCATCTCCTCCATCGCATCCATTTTCAGTTTGCGGTCAAGGCTCTGCACATATATCTCGCATATCCTCTTCGAGCATCCCATCACATTGGTCGGATTCACTGCCTTATCGGTCGAAATCATTACGAACTTCTTGGCTCCGTATTTGACGCTCATATCGGCTATTACCTTGGTGCCATACACGTTGTTCATCACCGCCTCGCTCGGGTTGTCCTCCATCATCGGCACATGCTTGTACGCTGCCGCATGGAACACATAGTCTGGCCTGAACGCCGAAAACACCTCCTCCATCCGCGTCCTTCTGCTTATGCTCGTCACCACCACTTCGGCCTCCACGTCCGGAAACTCGTTGGCCATCATCAGTCTTATGTCGTGCTGTGGGGTCTCCGCCTGGTCTATCAGCATCATTTTCGATGGTTTGAACACCGCCACCTGCCTCACTATCTCCGCTCCTATCGACCCTGCCGAACCTGTGATGAGTACCCTCTTGCCTGCCAGCTGCTCTCCAACCGACTTCATATCCACCCTTATCTCCGATCTTGGCAGCAGGTCTTCCACGCTCACCTCATGCAACCGCAGGTTTTCTCCATCGTCAAACGAAATCTCTCCGTTCTTCACACTCGCCTCCTTCGCCTCGGGGGTCATATATATCTTGCATCCCGCACCAATCAGCAGGTCTTGTATCGCCTGATTGTTTCTGAAATCGTTTACTCTCAACGGACTGACCAGCACAGCCTGCACCCTCAGCTTCTTCACCGCGGAGGCTATGTCCTCGTCTGTAGTATATACAGGCACTCCCAGCAGTTTCTTATCCTTGATACGTGTCTCATGAGATATAAATCCCACCAGCTCAAAACGTTTCGGTGTCTCTGCCCTTATACTCTTGGCCAGCCCTATGCCTCCCGTGAGCGCTCCATAGATAAGCACCCGGATGCCCTTCTCACTCGAATTGACTGCATCAAACAGCAGCTTAACCATGATTCTCAACCCCCACATAATCATCGTAGCCAACACAAACGTAATCAGGGTGTTGATTACTGTCAACATACTCAAATACTCCACCTTATAGTGGCTCGCTATTTTCGAAACTGTCACTGCCAGAAGCAAACTGAGCAGGTTGGCGTATATCAACTTCAACAGGTCAACGAAACTGCTGTATCTCAGCACTCCGGCATACGTCCTGAACACCCTCGCTCCTATCAGACTGAGCGCTGCATACGTCAACGCGGTACACAACAGAGGCACTCTGTGCTCGTATGTCATCATAGTGCGATGCGTCGCCCAGTAGGCAAACCAAGCCGCAATAAACACCACGGCACAGTCTGCCACCAGTATCACCCAGTACGGCAACACCCGCTTGCTAAAATACATTGACGAAACCTTTTTCAGCGGCTCCATCTTGGTTATGTCTTGTTTGGTCATTATATTTTCTTCCTCTTTTTCTTATTTTATTATGGTGCAAATCAACAGCATGGCATAAAATACGCCACGCTGATACGAAGTGCAAATATTGCAATAATATTCGAGCTTTGCAAGCGAATGTGTAAAATATTGTCATTTTATGCTCTTTTTATGCTTTTTTCACCATGCTCCCTCTATCCTTTCTTTCGTCTCCAAAAAATATTGTACCTTTGCATCTCCCTAATCCGACAACAACTCTGCATAAATGTCTGACATAATTAATATTCTGCCCGATAGCGTGGCCAATCAAATTGCCGCTGGCGAGGTTGTTGACCGTCCTGCCTCCGCTGTCAAGGAGTTGCTCGAAAACGCCATGGACGCAGGCTCATCCTCCATCCAACTCATCGTCAAAGACGCTGGCCGCACTCTCATCCAGGTCATCGACAACGGTTGCGGCATGAGCGACAGCGACGCTAGGCTCTGCTTCGAACGTCACGCCACCTCCAAAATCCGCAAGGCCGACGACCTCTTTGCCATCCACACCATGGGGTTCCGAGGAGAAGCTCTGGCTTCCATCGCCGCTATCGCTCAGGTTGACTTGAAAACCCGTCAACACGACTCCGAACTGGGAACACAAATTGAAATCGAAGGATGCTCCGTCAAAAACCAACATCCTTGCAGTTGTCCCGTCGGAACCTCCATCTCCGTCAAGAACCTCTTTTACAATGTGCCAGCCCGTCGCAACTTCCTCAAAAAAGACTCCATCGAGCTCAGCCACATTGAAGAGGTTTTTCGTCGCATCACGTTGGTGCACAACGATATAAGCTTCTCTTTCCACAGCAACGGCAGGTTGCTTTACGACCTCCGTGCCGACTCCTTGCTCCAACGCGTCTGCCAGGTATTCGGCGATTGCTACAAGGACCGACTCTACCCCATCGAGGAAGAGAGCGACGTGGTCTCCATCAAAGGATACGTCTCCAAAGCCGAATATGCAAAACGCTCTCGCAGCGAGCAATACCTCTTCGTCAACGGCCGATTCATAAAACATCCCATGCTGGCAGCCGCCATCGAGAAAGCCTACGCCGACATGATTCCCGAAGGCAACCATCCGGCATTCTTCGTTTCTCTCAAAGTCGACCCCTCTCGCATGGATGTCAACATCCACCCGACCAAGACCGAAGTCAAATTCATCGACGAAAGCGCCATGTTTGCCATCCTCCGGGCTGCCACAAAAAAAGCCTTGGGACAGTTTTCTCTGGCTTCCGAAATTGAATTCAACCCCTCTACCGACTTGGAATTCACCCCTTTGCCCAAAAACTACATCCCAAAGGAACCAAGCATCAACTTCAACCCAACATACAACCCTTTCACCGAAACTCGCACAACAAGAAGCGAAAACAACCGCGAGCACTGGAACAACCTCTTCGAACTCAACCACCAACACTCAGGCGACACTCTCTCTCCCACGATAGACTCCCTCTCACCCGACAACCCTCCACACGATGAGTTCGAATTGGACGAAAAACAACAGTTTTTCCAGATTCAAAACCGATACATCGCATGCTCCACCACCAACGGCTTATTGCTAATTGACCAACGTATGGCCCATGAACGCATTCTGTTTGAGCGCCTTACCGAAAAAACAAAACCCATTGGCGGTCAACAGCTCCTTTTCCCGGTCAACTGCCAGTTCTCTGCCGTTGACGCTGACATCATGGACGTCATCAAAAACGAACTGATCCACAGCGGCTTCGAACTACACAGGATGGTCTCCTCCAATGTTTTCGTCGTGTCGGCTGCACCTTTAAACCTGAACGACAACGAATTGCAGGATTTCTTCGACAACCTCATAAGTGAGTACAAAGGCTCCATGATGGACAAAAACAGCGACCGCAGTGCCAAAGTCTTTTCCTCCATCGCTCGTCGCATGGCCATAAAAGCCGTGAAACCTCTGTTGACCGAGGAAATGCGTCAGCTTGTCAACGACCTCATGAAATGCAACATGCCTGCCGTTTCCCCCTCTGGCGAACGCATATCACTGATCCTCTCTTCCGAAAAAATCAAGCACCTCTTCAAATTCCCGAATTAACACATCCATCTCCTATGTCCCAATATTCTCCTCAAGGTTTCTCGATGCTCCCAAAAGGTGTCAAGCATCTTATCATTATCAATGTCTTGGCTTTCATCGCCATATACATTATCGAACGCCTCGGCTACATAGAGATCTCCAACATGCTCTGCCTCTGGCCTGTCAAATCCGGACTCTTCCGTTTCTGGCAACCCCTCACCTACATGTTCCTGCATGCCGGTATCGGGCACATCTTCTTCAACATGTTCGCTCTCTGGATGTTCGGCTACGTCTTGGAAAACTATTGGGGCACCAAGCGCTTCATCGCCTATTATCTTGCTTGCGGCCTCGGTGCCGCAGCCACACACATGGCCATGTGCCTCGCCTTCCACATGCCCCCCGTTCCAACCGTTGGCGCCTCCGGTGCCGTCTATGGCATCCTTCTTGCCTTCGGCATGATGTTCCCAAACGAACGCATCTACCTCTATTTCCTGATGCCCATCAAGGCCAAATGGTTCGTAATCGGATATGCGGTAATCGAACTGTATGAAGGCTTCTTCCGTGCCGACAACATTGCTCATTTCGCACACCTCGGCGGCATGCTTTTCGGACTGATTCTCATACTATTGTGGCGCCGCCGCAACGGCAACTCCGACAACACATATCAAATGTACTAGTTCTCAATAGTTAAACTTTCAGACAATCAAGCATCGGCGCCGTGTCAGAATACCGAAAAGGCCTTCTTCAGGGTTTTCTCTGCTACCTTATATGGGGGCTCTTCCCTCTATATTGGAAGATGCTCCAAAGTGTTGATTCTTTTGAGATTCTGGCACACCGCATGGTTTGGTCGTGTGTATTCATGGCACTCTTCTATTGCGTTTACAAACGCCAGAGGCTCCGCGACCGTATCAAACTTCGCAACATACCGCTGCTTTTGCTCACGGGCACTCTCATGACCTTCAACTGGGGGCTCTACATCTGGGCCATCAACCACCACTACATACTCGAAAGCTCTCTCGGATACTACATCAACCCGCTCCTCAACGTCCTCCTCGGCACTGTATTCCTTCGTGAAAGACTGACAAAGTGGCAGACCGTGGCCATACTCCTTGCTGCGGCAGGGGTAATCTATTTTACAGTTGATTACGGTAGATTTCCCATCATATCAATATCTCTCGCCACGTCATTCGCAATCTACGGTCTGCTCAAGAAGAAAATGAATCTTGACGCCACGGCAGCTCTCACGGTCGAAACGATCTGGATGATGCCGGCTGCAGCCATATATATCGGGTGGCTGTGCGCGCACGGGCAAAGTGCATTGTGCAACTTCAATCCTTTCATCTACACGCTCTTGCTTGGGGCTGGTGCAGTGACGGCAATCCCTTTGCTGCTCTTCGGCAAGTCGGCCGAACGCATACCGCTCTCGACACTCGGCTTCCTTCAGTATGTTTCTCCAACCGGACAGTTTCTTCTCGGCATAGCGGTCTATCACGAAACATTCACCTCCGCCCACCTCGTCTGCTTTGCATTCATTTGGTTGGGGCTGGCCGTTTACACTATAGACTTGATAATAAGGCTGCGGCAAAACAAAAACCTTTGAGTCAGCACTGAATGAACTTTGATTCGGGTCTGACTCAAACATTCGGGTCGTAAACCAAACCCTGTATCAGCGGGACGAACGCAAAGCAAGAAGCCTTACTGCTTGACATCCTGCCTTATCTTACCTCAATTTCGTCTATCATCAGCCATGCCGGCTCGCCCTTGAAGTGGTGCCACTCGGGTAGGATTCCACAGTGTTTAACGCTCACTTTCAAGACCTTGGCATTGACTTCGTTTAAACTGACTTTGTAATGAAGGCGTTTGCTTTCGACTTGAGCGTCTTTCATTGGGTTGGTCAGTGTGAGTTCCTGGGGCTCGGACCACTTTTCTCCGTCGGCCGACCATGCTACCGTCACTTTTTCAGGCGCAACGACCCAATCGCTCGGAGCGTTGGCCATACAGGCTTCCAACTCACTGATTGTCCGAAGGCTGTCTAGTTCTACGGTGAAAACCACCTGTTCCTTACCATTGAATCCGCTCCACTGCTCAACCCAGTCTCCAACAACTCCTTTCCTGAGGTCATGAAGGTTTCTTGAGAATTTCTTGTTGTATCTTTTGTCGGGTTTCTCGTTGCAGCGAACTTTCTTCACATATGATTTTCCCGGCGCTGTACGGCTTGTAAAAACGGTATCGGTCGTAAGACCGTCACGATTACCAATCAAGAAATTATATTTATTTACATCAACCTTTGATTTATCGTAGGGCACGAACGAGAACCTATAGTTGTAAGTACTGTAGCCATCCACAAGGTAGGGTTCAGCCACTCCAGGTCCGCAGGTCGCAGTGCCCAGGCCTGCTTGTTTGTAATCGATATTGACCACATAATGTCCCGCCGGGGTAAGCTGGTTTATCCGCTCTGCTTTCGTTATCACGCTGTCGTCATAGTCTCTGACGCTGAACGAGAACACTTTCTCGGACGAAAAAACAGCGAGAGACCTGTTGCCTTTGCTGAAAACGACTCTGCCAGCCTCACGATTGCCACTTTCCTGCGGCACGGGATGCATCTCTCCCAAGACTTTGTTTGTTGGCATGCGGTTTGTTCCCCACTTCTGTGCGGTGCGACGGTCGGGGTAGGTTTCGTAGCTATTGCCCTCCCACTCAGTCTGCCCGAAGCTGTGATCCAGGCCGAACTGCAACCCCAGTTTCGGGAGTGTACGATAAGAGCCATTTGTAGAAACTACATAATTGACATTCAACAAACCATCGCTATCCAACTCTACCAATTCTTTAAGCATAATATAACCGTCTTCATTGCTCAGCAGGAGATATTCCAGCTCTATGGCTGGATTGTTGGAAGCGGGGGCCCTGCGATTGGCCGACTTCACAAAACGGCACTGCATCTTGTCGAGTCCCTGCCAGCATTTCAGTCCGTTCCGGTCAACAATATCGTTAAGCGTCGGCGGACGCCAGAAGTTGTAACGTATGGGTGCTGCCAGAAGTTCTTCGCCTTCGTGTTTGTAACTAGCTATATACCCGTTTGTTGTATCTATCGAAACGGAACTTCCCTGCACCTTGAGTTCCTTGAGGCCTCCTCCTTGCACAGATGCTTTTTTTCCGGCCACCGAACCTTTTGCAACAGACATATCCTGAGGCGAGGGCATCGGTTGCAGCTGTCCTTTCGGCACTGACGGGTTCTTCGGCTTGCCATAGACGGCTGCAACCTCGTAATAATGAGCATGAGGACGTCTGTCAGAAGTGACGAGTCCGTTTGCACAGAACGCTCCATTGTCCTTTACGCCAGGAAGTTCGCCCAAGTCGCCACCCAAGGCATACCACAGCGATTGCCTGCCCGGCTTTTTCACCGTTGTCTTCGGGGTTGCGGCACGGTCAGCCTTCTTGCTCCCTGAAATTCTGACATGGCCATCCATGACGAAGCTCTGGTCAACCCAGTCCCAGATAAACCCACCTTGCAGCAACGGATATTTCGCAATGGTGTCCCAATAGTCCTGCAAACCACCCTCGCTGTTACCCATCGCGTGACAATACTCAGCCACGATGTACGGACGTCTTTCGCGTGCGGGCTTCTTCATTTCTTCTCTGGCCCAGTTGGACAAAAAGGAGGTTGAAGGATACATGGTCAGCACCAAACTTGTGCTTCCACCCATCTCGGCCCGCTCGTTGCACACTGGCCTTACTTTCTCAAGCGATTTCAGCTTCTTATACGCTTCCTCAAGGCAAACGCCGTGCCCGCATTCGTTTCCCAACGACCAGGCAAAGACACACGGATGGTTTCTGTCCCTCATATACATATTGTTGACTCTGTACCACATGGCATCAGCCCATTCCGGCTTCTTGGCGAGGCTGTTTTCTGCATACCCTTGCCCATGCGACTCGTTGTTCGCCTCGTCCATCACATATATTCCATATTGGTCGCACAGCTCGTACCAATATTCGTCGTCGGGATAATGGCTGGTTCTCACTGCGTTAATGCCTGCAGCCTTCATAAGCCGTATGTCTTCTTCCATCTCTTCGCGCGTCACATACTGCCCTCCGTAACCGCTGTGTTCGTGACGGTTGACTCCCTTTATCTTCATCGGTATCTGGTTGAAAAACAGTTGCCCCGAGACAATCTCAATGCTACGGAAGCCGATCTTCCCGCCCACTATGGTTGGCATTGCATCCGCGGCACGCAAAGACTCGTCAAGTTTGATGACAAGCGTATATAGATTGGGGGCATATTCCGACCACGACTTTATCTTATTGAACTGCTTGTCTATACGAACCACTCCATCATTGCCGACCAGAGCCTGCTCGCACATAACCACTTTGCCGTCCGTTTTCAGCTGCATCTCGATTTTTCTACCTTTGGCATTCCGGGTATAGACCGTCAGCCTCAAAGTGCCGTTGCCCAGGTCTTTAAGCGATGTTTCCGCATGATAGTCTGTAATATATGACGTAGGCGTAGTGTACAGGACCACATCTCGGGTGATGCCGCTCATGCGCCACATGTCCTGACACTCCAGGTAGCTGCCGTTGCTGAAACGGAACACCTCCAGCGACATCCGGTTCTTCCCTGTCGAGACATACTTGCTTATATCGAACTCCGCCGGACTCTTGCCGTCCTCTGAATAGCCCACATACTTTCCATTGACATACAACCTCATAGCCGACTTCACGGCGCCGAACTTGACTACGACCCTGCGCCCCTTCCAGTTTTCAGGCACCTCGAAATCACGCACATAGCATCCCACCGGATTGAAATCTTCCGGCACGTACGGAGGATTGGCCTCAAATTCGTTGCTCTCGTTCACATAGACGGGCACCCCGTAGCCTTGCAGTTCGATATTTCCTGGCACGTTGATTTCCTGCCACTTCGACACGTCATACTTCTTTTTATAGAATTTCGAAGGGACGTCGGCAGGGCGTTCCACATACTTGAACTTCCACACTCCGTTGAGAGAGCTGCACCAGGGGGACTCCAGGTACGCCAGCCGCTCCACCGACTCTTCGTCGGCATAGGGAATCACATTGGTATGCGGAGCCAACTTGTTCTCCTCCATCACCTTGAGGTCGTTCCATGGCTTCTGCCCCTCTACTGCTAAAGTAGAAGAGGAACAACAAAGAACCAGCAACAGCAATCTACGTACATTCATATCTTTACAGATTATAACGAAAAGACCTTAAGGACTTTTCGGGTCTTTAAGGTCTTTTGCAATCATCCTATTTTTTTTCGGAAACCAACATCGAAAAAACAGAGCCATCACTCCTCTGCCGGCCACACTGGTTGCAGGTTGCGGTCGCCGTAGGCATCGTCTATTTTGCTGATTGTCGGCCAGTATTTGTCCTCGTGAGCCATCGGGAAAGCTGCCACCTGACGGCTGTAGGGATAGTTCCACTCGTCGGCGCACACCACCTGCATCGTGTGCGGTGCGTTCGCTATCGGGTTGTTCTTCTCGTCATACTTGCCGGTCATCACGTCCTCAATCTCCTGCCTTATGCTTATCATGGCGTCGCAAAAGCGGTCGAGTTCGCTGAGTGGCTCGCTTTCAGTAGGTTCGACCATCAACGTGTTGTGCACCGGGAAGGCCACCGTCGGTGCGTGGAATCCGTAGTCGTCCAGACGACGAGCTATGTCGCCCACGCTCACCTTCAGGCTCCATTCGTTGAAATCCACTATCATCTCGTGTCCGCACATACCGTTCTTGTTGGTGTACAGTATCTTATAATACTTCTGCAATCTGGCTCTCAGGTAGTTGGCGTTCAGTATGGCATGTTTCGTGGCCTCCGTCAGCCCGTTGCCTCCCAGCATCAGCAAGTATCCGTAGGTTATCGGGAACAGCAGGGCGTTGCCGTAAGGTGCTGCTGCCATAGCGTTACCCTTCTTGCCTCCGACATTGTAGATGCAGTGTTTCGGCAGGAAATCAAGCAGTTTCTCGCTCACAGCGATAGGACCCACACCAGCGCCACCACCACCGTGAGGGCCTGCAAAGGTCTTGTGCAGGTTCAAGTGGCACACATCGGCTCCCATGCGTCCCGGTGACGTCAGTCCCACCTGCGCGTTCATGTTCGCTCCGTCCATATACACCAGTCCGCCTGCGCCATGTATAATATCCACTATTTCAAGTATTCCCTCCTCAAATGCTCCATGCGTTGAAGGATAGGTTATCATGATGCAGCTCAGGTTCTCCTTATACTGCTCCACCTTCTCTTTCAGGTCGTTGATGTCCACATCGCCTCTCTCGTCGCATTTCACCACCACCACCGTCATGCCGGCCTTCGCTGCCGATGCCGGATTAGTGCCATGTGCCGATGCCGGTATCAGACACACGTTCCGCTGGCCGTTCCCCTTGTCTATGTGGTAGTTGCGTATCACCGTCAGTCCGCTGTACTCTCCTGCCGAACCCGAATTGGGCTGCAGCGACACTCCTGCAAAGCCAGTAATTACAGCAAGGATGCTCTCCATCTCTTTTATCATCTCTATCGACCCTTCTGCCTGCTCTGCAGGTGCAAACGGGTGCATTCCAGCAAAATGACTCCAGCTGAGCGGAAGCATCTCGGCAGCGGCGTTCAACTTCATCGTGCAGCTCCCCAGCGGTATCATTGCTCTATTCAAGCTCAAGTCCTTCACCTCCAGCTTCTTCATGTATCTCATCATCTCCGTCTCACTATGGTAGCGGTTAAACACACTGTGTTGCAGATATTTGGTTGAACGCAGAAGATTTGCTGGGATGTCGTCGAAATCGGTGCGGTTGCATCTGCCGCCTTCGCACTGGATGGCCTCAGGAGTCTTGCCGGCAGCCTTGGCCAACACTGTGATGATGGCGTTGATATCGTCGAGAGACGTCGTCTCGTCGAGGCTTATGCCAATACAGTCCTCACAGATATAGCGGAAGTTGATTTCGTGTTCTTCAGCAACTTTCTTGACCACGTCGGTTTTCACCGGACACTGAAGTGCCAGCGTGTCGAAGAAAACGCGGTTGTGCTGCTTGTAACCGTATTTTGAAAGCTCCTTCGTAAGGCGGACAGCCTGACAGTGCATATTGGCAGCGATGCGACGGATGCCCTCCGGACCGTGCCAAGCAGCATAAAATCCGCTCATTATAGCCTGCAAAGCCGAAGCCGTGCAGATGTTCGAAGTCGCTTTTTCGCGCTTGATATGCTGCTCACGCATACCGAGAGCCATACGCAGGGCCTTGTTGCCCTTGGCATCGACGCTCCAGCCGATAATACGGCCAGGGAACGAACGTTTGAAAGCCTCGGTGACAGCGAAGAAACCTGCGTGAGGACCGCCGAATCCCATCGGCAATCCAAAACGCTGGTTGCATCCGAATGCACAGTCAGCACCCATCTCACCGGGTGTCTTCAAAAGAGCCAATGCCATAAGGTCGGTAGCCATACCCACAAAGATTCCCAGCTCGTGAGCCTTGGCGATGAACTCGGTGTAGTCGTTCACCTCGCCAAACTGATCGGGATACTGAACAACCGCTCCAAAGAAAGTGTTGTCGAGCTTTATTTCAGCGGGTTTGCCTGTAACAATATCTATTCCGCGAGGAGCGGCGTTGGTATGCATCACGTCGAGCGTCTGGGGAAGGATGCGCTCATCGACGAAAATTTTGCGCACATCGTCTTTCACAGCTTGACGGGAACGGCTGTTGTAGAACATAATCATACACTCGCCGCCGGCGGTAGCCTCGTCCAAGAGTGATGCGTTGGCGAGGGGAAGTCCGGTCATGTCGCTCACCATCGTCTGGTACGTCATCAGAGCCTCAAGACGACCCTGGCTTATCTCCGTCTGATATGGAGTATAGGCGGTGTACCAACCTGCGTTTTCAAACACATTGCGCTGTATGACAGCAGGGGTTATGGTGCCATAATATCCCATTCCGATATAGCTCTTGAAGAGTTTGTTTTTCTTGGCCATAGCACGGCAGCGGTTGAGAAACTCGTATTCATTGATGCCGTCGGCAAGTGGCATGGGTTTGTCGAGTCGGATTGATGCGGGAACAGCCTTGTCAATAAGTTCGTCCATCGAGGCGACGCCGATGGTTTTAAGCATTTTTTCTTCGTCAGCGGAGGTCGAAACACCGTTGTGACGCGGAGTGAAATTGTTGCTAATCATACTATTATTATATTATTGTTATTTTGTTCTCCTAAAAAACAGGCTACAAAAATACAACATTTTTAATAATTCTGCCGACCTCCGTCCGCCAATTTCTGACCTTTTATGAACAATCCGCACAAACACCCCCATTCCCACCATCACCCATCGCCATCTCCTGTTTCCCTGCAAAGCCATCGCAGCCAAACCAACACACCCAAGAAGGGAAAAAAACGACAAAGCTACGCCTCCCCCCCCTTGTTCCCAAAATCCATCTAGTTCCCCTAGTCCCTCTTGTTCCCATAGCCCCCATAATTCCCATAGCCCACCACCGCCCCCATAAGGCTCGGCCATAGCTCCATCATAGACTCATTATAGACTTAACACATCCAACCACCACATCTACAACAACTTACAACCAACCCAAAAACAAGTCCTCTCACAAACCCACTACGACATCGCCACCTCTCAAGCCTCCTCCGCCTCCATCCCCATCCCCGACAGCTGGCAATCCGACGCCCTCTACCTCTACGCCTTCTGGCGCAGCGACCGCTCCCTCTCCACCTTCGACAGCACCGCCACTCCCATCTCCACTCCCGACTTCATAACCTCAACCATCATAACCGCACCCCTCGACCCCACCATCACCAACCGCCAATCCCTTACCGCCCGCTGGCCGTCGGTGATGACTCGAAATGACGGATTTGCTGGCATTTCTGTGGCAGCTGGGCCTCCGGGCGTTCCTTGATGACAAAATTTTCCTATCTTTGCAAATCGATTCGCCACAAACCGATATCGCCCAAAGGGCGTTTTTAGCGGTAGCCATTATACTATAACAACCTAAAACACATATAAATATGAAACACATTAAACTTATTGCCATTGTAGCGGCGACGGCGATGTTGGCCGCATCGTGCGGACAGAAGAAAGAGGCGCCAAAGGACGAATCGCCCAAATATCTGGTGCTTTACTACTCGCAGACCTCCAACACGAAGGCGGTGGCCGAGGAGATTGCGGGCTATCTGGGCGCAGACATCGAGGAGATTCTGGCCATGCAGCCCTACGACGGTGACTTCCAGGCAACTATAGAGCGTTGCATGCAGGAACGCGAACAGGGCGTGAAGCCGGAGATACAGCCTCTCGTGGCCGACGTGTCGAAGTATGACGTGATTTTCATCGGCTACCCTGTGTGGTTCGGCACCTATGCACCTCCGGTGGCCGCATTGCTCGACGGGGTCGATTTGAGCGGCAAGAAAGTGGTGCCGTTCTGCACTTTCGGCAGCGGCGGACTTGAGAGCAGCTCGAAAGACCTCGTAGCGAAACAACCCAACGCCGAGGTGCTGCCTGGCTACGGGGTGCGCGCTGCTCGTCTGGAGGCTATGCCCAAGGAGGTTGAGGAGTTTCTGAAAGCTGGCGAATTCATCGAAGGCGAATACACTTCGCTGCCCGACTTCAGCAATATGCACGACGTCAGCGATGACGAGGCCGCCATATTCAACACCGCTGTTGACGGCTATCCGATGCTGAACGCCGAGGCGAAGAGCGTGGCTGTGCGCACCATTCCCAACGGCACGGAATATCTGTTTGTTGCGATAGACAAGCCTCGCGATGCGAAAGCTGACATGCCGCCTGCCGATGAGCTGCAGGTGTATGTGACCGTTGTCGAGGGCGAGACGCCTGTGTTCACCAAAGTTGTCCGATAGATATCGAAGCGCATCAGACAATATATCGGCATTCCGTAACAAATGGAGATAGACCTTTTGCTGGAATATGGGCGTCGGGAAGAGCTACGCAAGTGGCTGGATGCCAACCACGAGACGGCGAGCCACTGCTGGGTGACCAGCAATCGCAGCAAGGTCGTGCGCGACGACGCCATCCCCTATCTGGAGATAGTCGAGGAGGCGCTCTGCTTCGGTTGGATCGACTCGACCTGCAAGCGGCTGGACGACGGACGCCTCGCTCAACGCCTATCCCCAAGGCGCAAAGGGAGCCACTGGACGGAGCTGAACCGAAAGCGCTGCGCCGACCTTGAAGCACGAGGGTTGATGACAGAAGCGGGTCGTCGAGCGCTGGCCGCCGGAACCGCCGATAAATAAAGATAAACAATGAAAACCGAGATAAATCCGCAAGAGAGCTCACGTGCCGATGCATTCAGGCTTTGGATGACCTCGCCGATGCCGATGGTCACCTTGGTCAAAACCATGGATGTGAGCCGCCTGCTGAGAGCCAGCCGCAAAAAGGGCGTGAAGTTCAACACACTCCTCTGCTGGTGCATCGGACGCGCAGCCACAGGCATCGAGGAGTTCTACACCTTGCCCGAGGCAGGCAAGCTATACCGCTACGACCGCCTGGCAGTGAACGTGATTGTCAACAACGCCCAAGGTGGAATCAACTCTTGCGACATACCCTTCAGCGACGACTTGCAGCAGTTCAACCGCGACTATCTGACGCGCACCGCCAAGGTGGCTGCCGAATGTAAAAGCGATTATCTAGACGGCTATATGGTCATCGGGACCTCGGCGATGATTGACACCCAACTCGACACCATCGTCAACCAGTACACCGACCAGTTCTGCAACCCGATGGTGATGTGGGGCCGCTATCGCAAAGGGCTGTTCAAGACGACGCTGCCCGTCTCGTTCCAGTTCCACCACGTACAGATGGACGGCGGACACGCGGCTCGATTCCTCGAACGACTGCAAAAGACAATAACCTATATTTAGCAGTCAGCAGCCAATTACCTTTCAAACCTTATAACCTTTTCAACCCTTCAAACCTTTCAACATAATGAAAAAGATTTTAATCATTCTACTGGTTTTCAGCTGCATTCAAGCCAACGCGCAGGACATGGCGCACTACAAACGCATAGTCAAGGAGCTCTGCTCGACCAAGTATCAGGGACGCGGCTATGCCAAAGACGGCGCCAACAAGGCAGGAAAATACATCGAAAAAGAGTTCCGCAAGGTCGGGGTTGACGAGGTATCGACACAGCCTTTCACACTCAACATCAACACCTTTCCAGGCAAGATGGAGATGGCGGTTGACGGGCGAAAACTGACGGCGGGTATCGACTTCGCGATGCGTGAATACTCGCCTGGGGTGAAGGGCACCTATCCTCTCTATTACGTTGACACCCTCAACTTCGACGCCGAGCGGATGATGGCCGACCTTGCAAAGCCGGAATACAAAAACTGCTTCGTAGTGTGCGACTTTTGGTTTATGTATCGCAGCCACCGCAAGGATTTCCAAAAACTGCAGAAAGGCACCGAATGTCCCAACGCGGGCATGATTCAGACATGGGAGCGACCTTTGAAATTCTACAAAGCCTACGGCGAAAAGGTTATTGGGAAACCCATAATCTGGAGCACCTCCGACTTCCCCAAGGGTGCCCATACCATCACCGTCGATATCGAGAACCGATTCCTCGAGAACTACGAGTGCTTCAATGTCATAGCCAAGGTGGAAGGCAAGCGGCACGACAGTTGCTTTGTTTTCACCGCCCACTACGACCATCTCGGCAACCTCGGCAAGAAGGTCTTCTATCCGGGTGCCAACGACAACGCCTCTGGCACCGCCACCATCATCACCCTCGCGGCCTATTATGCACAGAACCGCCCCGAGTACGACATGTATTTCATCGCCTTCTCGGGCGAGGATTCGGGCCTTCACGGCTCGGAGTGCTATGCCGAGAGCCCGCTGGTGCCGCTCAGCCAAATTAAATATCTGTTCAACATCGACATGATAGGCGACAACAACCCCGTGCAGTACTGCGAGGTGAGCGACGAAGGCATGCGTGGCTACGCACTTCTGGAGCAAATCAACAGCGAGCGGAACCTCTTCAAAGGGCTCAACCGAGGTGAACTGGCGGGCAACAGCGACCACTACCCCTTCGCTCAGAAGCACGTGCCGTGCATCCTCTTCGAGAACGAGGAAGGCGACGCCTTCAAATACTACCACACCACCTACGACAACTACAAAAACTTCATCACCGCCACCTACGAGCCCATCTTCCGCCTGATAAAAGAGTTTGTGGAGCGGTATTAAAAAAACTTGATGGCACCTGTAACATGAAGCGACTATTGCTTGCCATAAATGCCATACTTGTCCTTGCCGCCAGCGCGACGGCACAGGACTTGGACAACGTGGTCAGGATTAAGGGAACGGTTTTGTCTGCCAAAACAGATGAGCCGATACCGTCTGTGAAGGTGCGAATTATCGACGTATCGGAGGATGTGGCGATGGGGCATACCGATTCCACCGGGAGGTTTTCGTTGACGGTAAGGCCAGGCATCTACACCATTACTTTCGTGGCAAATTCCTACAATGGCTGCATTTTAGAGGATGTAAACTGTCTGACCAGCATTGTGCTGGAACCCGTTCGGATGGAACGTCTTCGTGGTGGCATTGAGGACCCCGCCGTATATGTGCCGTCACAAAAGATGATAGACACAGGCGACCCAATCCCCGTGATGCAAAAGATTGAACGTGAAGGTGTAAAAGTTGAAGTACGCTAGCAGATAACTAAGAGGCAATGAGTGAATTGAAAAAATATCAGCTTGGCTTCGACGTTTGGGGTTTGGTGCTTTTTCTGGCGGTCATGGCGCCCAACTTCATCTGGTTTGCCGTACCGGCGCCTAACGATGTGTTGCGCACCGAGTCGGTGACGCCCGCCGTCGATATGGTGGCTTCGGTTTGTCAGGTCATGCTTGTTGCCTGCCTATGCTTTGTAGTCAGGAAAGAGCGTCGGCGGTTTCGTTTGTCGGCACTGGTCATCGCCACACTTGTGTGCCTGGCCGTTTATTATGCCGGCTGGGTGCTCTACTGGTGCGGCATCGCCGACTGGTGGGTCATCCTCATGCTCACGGTGCCGCCCTGCGCGGCGTTCATCCTGTTTGAGGCGGACAGGGGCAACCTTCCTGCACTTGTCTTCGCATCATTGTTCACTGTCTGCCACCTGATATTCGGGATTTTGAATTTCATGATATGAGACCTACAATGAAACGGTTGGTTTTGCAGTTGCTTTTCATGCTCCTGTCCATGTCTGCGTTCGCCACTGGACAGGCTTGCGACATCATTTACATCGACGGCCAACGATGGCTGCTCATGGGGCGACCCGTCGATGCCGATTCCGTTTTGTATCATTCCCTGCAGGCCCGCCTGCCGAAGGAAACCGTCGAGTCAACTGATAATTGGGACGGCTTCATAGGCCATTGGAGCCTTGTAGGCCAACATCTTATACTCGACAGCGTGACGGTTGATGTTGACAGGGATGGCAAAGGGGTCGAAATTGCCCTGCACGATAAAATCATGCGCCGCGTGTTTAAGAAATACTATGCCGGAGGTCACATAGAGGCGAGCTGGTTCACGGGCAAGCTCCGTCTGGGGCAAGGTCGGGAGATATATTACGAGCACATGGCATGGGTGCGCAATTATGAGCGTGAGCGGCTTCTGACGGTGGAAAACGGTATCGTGATAAATGACCAAATCTTTGACAACCATATCGTCGTAGAGGGTTTCGATATAGACACGTTAAAATGGAGCGACGAAAGGGAACGGTTTTTGGAGGGGTTCCGTCCCAAGATGGCGGAATACCCTGCGTTGGACACCATCAACACCTTGTATTTCATCGTCTATGACATGGCGATAGACTCGACAGGAAGGCTGATAGATGCCAAAATCAGATGGTTAGCCGCGTCGGGGATAGAGCCCATAACCGAACTGCAACTTGCCTTCAAGGCCTACCTGATGGACATATACCCCTGGAGGCTGTGGACAATCAACGGGGAGCTACGACCCCGTGTCACAACATGGAGCGTGCCCCTCTTGAAACGTAAACGATAATTAGTGAATTGACACATACACCTATGAAAACACGTAACCCTAAAATTTTTCGCTGGGCGCTGTGGTGGGGTCTCGGCATAACGGTAGCCTGCCTTGTCACCCTTGTTGTGGATAGCATCGCCACGATGGGCGATACCGCCGGAGGGGAGTTTGAAGCGCAAACCCTAGACTCCCTATACAGCATTATTTACAAGTTCGGCATCTGGCCTATGATTATTTTCATAGGGGTGGTTGCACCTGTATATGAGGAGCTTGTATTCCGTCTGTGGGGCAACGGAAAACGCTGGACAGGCTATACCTCGGTTGCGCTGATGACCTTGTTCTCGTTAAGTTTCGCCTGGTGGGTGGCTCCGATAGTGTTGGCTGCGGGCATAGCCATCATGGTTGTTTACCGCTCCAACCTCACGCGGCGGCTGTTCATGCTCATGCTCTTTTCGTCGCTGGTTTTTGCATTGATGCACATAGGCAACTATAGTGCCGACGAAAGCCTGCCGATGTTCATCGTTGCCGTGCTGCACAAGTTCGGCATGGGTTTGCTGGCATCGTACCTGGTAATTAACTACAACATACTGTGGTCGATAGGTTTCCACATACTGAACAACAGTATTATGGCCATACTGTTAGGAATTGCATTCAACACGGTTGCGACCAAGACCACCGTCATTGAAAACGAAAACTACCGCATCACGATGAACCCTGTGCTTACCAAGAGCCAGGCATCGGATACGTGCGGCGAAATCGGATGGGTGAACGACAGTGTATATGTCAAGACCGACAGCCCCGACTTCGCAACTGAGATGTTCATCAACGACCCATACCACAACGACAGTCGGCTTAGAGCGGTCTCTGGCATGAAGTTTTACCCTAAGATGAAAATCAAGGTGGAGATGCTCAGAGGAAGTCGTGACCACGAAAGCGTGATAAACACTATGGCGAAAGAGGGCTGGATTGCTCTCGACACCGTTGGCGACACAATCCGCATACGAAACACCTACTCGCCCCTAGACCGACTGTAAATAAAAGAACTTTGACGTTTCTTACACAAAAAAAAGCGCACCCGAAAGTACGCTTTTCACCAAAGAGATGGCTATTGATTGATAATGAGTTTCTACCTCGCCACCATCAGGCGAACGGTTTCGCCTGCGGCCTTGACTATATAGATTCCGTTTCTAAGACGTTCCGTCGAAATCGACACAATCACCGAGCCCGAGGGCACTTGCTGTTCCATCATGCAACGACCCGAGATGTCGTAGATATAGATTGTCTGATTGCCCGACTGCAGGTTTGCTGGATTGAGCGACACCACCACTCTGTCGCTGGCGGGATTAGGATAGACGCTCTCGATGACCGAGTGTTGCGGGGCATTAATGGATGACGACTCGCCCAGCACGCACACGCCATCGAGATCGTAGCCTGCGCTATAGCTATATGTCGGGAACGGGTCGTTGACGATATGGCCGTAGGCATCGTATGTGCCATACTGTGGGTCGATGCAACCCACCACGTCAACCACACGCACATGGGTTATGTTGTCGATGTCGATACCCGTGCTGTCGCGCAGTTCCTCAAGGTCGAACGGGGTGCCCCAGCCACCCCGATACTTACCCGCAAGGTTGTTGATATATGTAGCATCAACCTGCCCCATTCCGCCAATCTGCGTCTCCGTCTGGGTCAATGAGGTGGCGGGGAACCTCACAAAGCGTTCTCCGTCGCTGCTCACCTCCACAAAGGCAAGCTCGAGAAAGTAGTCGTCAAACGAGTTTTCAAACACCGCGAAGTCATATCCGTTGACATTGTGTATCGGCTCGTCGAAGGTGACGGTAGCGTATCCGCCGTCGCCAAGAGGAACAACTGGATATGTATTGTATGCACCATTGTTCTCCAACACAACCGGTCCTATGGCATTGTCGCCGTTTGTGGCAAAGGTCACTATCGAGTCGGGACGACCGCGCAAGTCAACCGGACCAAACACCACCTCACAGCCCGTCGCCCATCCGATGATGCGAGGGTCGTTGCATCTCACTGCCGTGCACCCCTCCGTGCCCACGATACCGCAGAACGGGCCCTGCCCATGTGCGCACACACCACACACTATGAGCAAGGCCAAAGTCAGCGGGTATTTCAAAAAACTTAATGTTGATATGTTGATACGTTGATATGTTTTTTTGACGAGTTCTTTCATAGTTCCTTCCGTTTTTCCGACCTTGTGGGCGTACTTATCGGGTACGCTCTGTTGTCGGTTCTCAAAACATTATTTTTTTCTTCGTTCCCGGCGTGGCATCCCTGCCCTCGCCGGGAAAATATCAAGGCTTTTCTCCTCTAATTTCGAATTTCAATTTTCAAAATTCGAAATTAATGTTTCACCACCACCTTGGTGGTCGTGTTGCCGATATGGAGCATATAGACTCCGTTGGCAAGCACAGAAGTGTTGATGGTCATGCTTTCGCCAGTGATTGCCTGGCTGTAAACCTTGCGACCTGTCATGTCGTAGATAACGGCGTCGCCTTCCATCGAACCGCACACCACGTTCAGCACACTCGAAGCCGGGTTGGGATAAACCTTCACGTTCACGCCTGCAACCTCGTCGATGCCCTGCGGCTGAGGATCAACAGCGGGTGCGCTGACGGGATGAATCTCCATCGGATAGGCGTTGATTGTATAGAAACCCCAACCAGGATAGAAACCTCTGTCCATCACTTCACCAGCGGCAGCATCGCCCCAAAGGTTGATGTCGCCGTTCTGGAAGGTCTCTCCCATTCCGCTGCCTGAGAAACCGTTTTTGAGCTGTTCCCAATAGGTGGTGCCTGAGAGTGTGACATTGCCTTCGGTGAAGGTGATATTGTCAAGACCATAGCTACCCATCTCATAGTTGAAACGCGGGTCGGCTGCCTGGATGTCGTCCATCACGGTGGTCATGGAGACGGTCTCTGTCGAGAATTTGTAACCCCAAGCCAAAGAGGTGTCAGCCCAGTTCACAACGAAAATCATCTTGTTCTCGCCTTCGCCAACCCAGTAAGTGATGGCGTCAGCAGCGATGGTGGCGGTGGTAGGCAGCGGGTTCGGCAGCGGCTCAAAAACAGGCAGCACCTCGGTTGTCCACACCACATACTCAGGAAACCAACCGTAGCCGTCCCAATACGTCGAATCAACACCTTCTGCAAAGAGCGACTCTCCGACCTTCAGGAACGAGCCGTTGCTGAGTTCGTTGTTCCAACCAGCATTGCCGTTTCCATCGAGGATGAACTGCAGGTAGTTGCCGTCAACATTCTGGAATGAGAAATGTAGCGAACCTTCGTCAAAGTTGATTGAGTTTGACTCAACGGTAACGCGGCTGTCGTTGGCTGCGAGATAATCCAATGCCTGAGTGACAGTCTTGGTTCCGTCAAAACGGATTCCCCATGCCATAGCGACACCGGGATTCGACCAATCGACGGCAATAACGGCACTGTTCTCTCCTTCGCCAACCCAGTAGGTCACAGCCGATGCTTCTATTGTAGCATCCACCGGCACCTGTTTAACCGACACAGCGATGATTGCGGTGCTCCATACTGCGTCGCTCGAGGCTCCCACCTTCACAAACATGCCGTCCTCAAGGTCAACCTCGTCAAAGGCATCGCTCGAAAGCGCTCCGTTCACCTTGAATCCCGTGTAGCTGCACGTCAGCTGATATTCCGGACGCTGGATGAACATAAATGCATCATCATAACCCAAGTAGAAACGTGGATCGGCATCCATCACATCGCTTATCATGTCATCAACCGTCAACCCGTCGGCCTCGTCGAAACGATAGCCCCATGCAAGAGCCGTCGTGCCGAAATCGACAACCAAGATAGCCTGATCCTCACCCTCGCCTACCCAATAGACAATGTCGTCCGCGGCGATGGTCGACTCTGTCTGTGCGCTGGCAATGCCGCTCATCATGAAGAGCCCTAAACAAAGTGTAAGTAGTTTTTTTACCATAATTATTAATGTTTAAAAAGTTAATAAAAAATCATCCAAATCCTCACCCTTAACACCTTCACATCTTAACACTAACGCAATAACGCACTAATCTTGACCACTCTTTTCGACCGGCCAACAGCTTATGGAAAAAAACAAAAACAATCGGGGAATGAACCCCACAGTCACCTATTGCCCAGAAAGGACATGACTTGCTTTTTCCTCGAAAGCGTAGCCGATACTTACGGGTTTGGCAGGTCTTCTGGCTTGTTCTCCGCTGTCTCGGCCTTCCCCTGCGCCTATGGCGACGCATAGTGACCACGAAACGGACTGCGGATGTGTGTGATGAACTTACAGCAGCGGGACTGCGACGGACTCTCACCGTACTTCCCTTTTGATGCCTAAAGAGCTGTGGATGTGTGCAGAATGGCACGTCTCCCCTCTCCTTTCAGCAACCAAACCGATTGCAAAGATACAATATTTATTTAATATAGCAAAGGGGAAAGATTGCTTGAATGCTTGAATGCGAGATTTCGTGATTTCGTGAATGCGTGATTGCGTTAGTGCGTTAGTGGTGTAGGGGGCGATGGTTGCGGACAAAAAAAACCGTGCTTTTTGAGGGCACGGCTTTGCTGCGTTATGATTGACAACTAAAGAGAATCTTATTCGCCTTTCTCGTTGAAGTTGGCGCAGAGGGCGTTGAAGTTCTTGAAAAGTCTGTACATGAAGATGAACGGTCCGACGATGATGAGTGAGCCGAAGAAGCCCCAACCCCACCATGTCTTAGCGCTGAATTTGTGCTCGATGCCGCGACGGGTCATCTCAGCGTCGATACGGTTGCAGAACTTGTGAATCCACACCAGCGGGAGGATACCCAGGGTAAGGCCGGAGAGCAGGCATACCCAGAGGAAGAACATGGTGTGCTTGCTGTCATACTTGCTGGCGATCTTGTTGATTTCGCTCGACATGTGGCAGTACACAACGAGGGCATAGATGCCAAAGGTGATTGCGGAAAGCAGGATGGTTTTGAGCAGACCGCGGTTGGTACGTAGTTTTTCCATAATTTTTGAATTTAGGTTAATACTATTATTTGTTGGTGTTTCATTGTTTTTCGGGCCGGCGGCTACGAGTTTCTTTCCTTCGGGGTTGGTGGTGAACTTCTCGAAGTTTTTGATGAAACGGGCAGCGAGGTCGCGTGCCTTCTCGTCCCACACCTTTGCATCGGCATAGGTGTCGCGCGGGTCGAGAATCTTGGGGTCAACGCCGGGGAGGGCGGTGGGCACCTCGAAGTCGAAATAGGGTATCTTCTTGGTTTGGGCCTTAAGTATGGAGCCGTCGAGGATGGCGTCGATGATGCCGCGGGTGTCCTTGATGGAGATACGCTTGCCAGTTCCGTTCCAGCCGGTATTGACGAGGTAGGCCTTGGCGCCGGATTTCTCCATGCGTTTCACGAGTTCTTCGGCATACTTGGTGGGGTGCAGCTCGAGGAAGGCCTGGCCGAAGCAAGCGCTGAAGGTGGGCGTAGGCTCGGTGATGCCGCGCTCGGTGCCTGCGAGCTTGGCTGTGAAGCCGCTGAGGAAGTAGTATTTACACTGGTCGGGGGTGAGCACCGAGACGGGAGGCAACACGCCGAAGGCGTCGGCCGAGAGGAAGATGACGTTGTCGGCAGCGGGGGCTGCGGAGACGGGACGTACGATCTTCTCGATATGGTCGATGGGATAGGATACGCGGGTGTTCTCGGTGACCGACTTGTCGGCGAAGTCGATCTTGCCGTTCGGGTCAACGGTGACGTTCTCGAGGAGTGCGTTGCGGCGGATGGCGTTGTAGATGTCGGGCTCGCTGTCTTTGTCGAGGTTGATGACCTTGGCGTAGCAGCCACCTTCGAAGTTGAAGACGCCATCGTCGTCCCAGCCGTGTTCGTCGTCGCCTATGAGCAGACGTTTGGGGTCGGTGGAGAGGGTGGTCTTGCCTGTGCCGCTGAGGCCGAAGAAGATGGCAGTATGTTTGCCCTGCATGTCGGTGTTGGCGGAGCAGTGCATGGCAGCGATGCCTTGTAGAGGCAGGTAGTAGTTCATCATGGAGAACATGCCTTTCTTCATCTCGCCGCCATACCAGGTGTTGAGGATGACCTGCTCACGTGATGTGACGTTGAAGGCGACGCAGGTGTCGCTGTTGAGGCCGAGTTCCTTATAGTTGTCCACCTTGGCTTTGGAGGCGGCATAGACGGTGAAGTTGGGGGTGAAGGTTTTGAGCTCTTCGTCGGTGGGTTTGATGAACATGTTGCGGACGAAGTGGGCCTGCCAGGCAACTTCCATGACGAAGCGTACTGACATGCGGGTGTCCTTGTTGGCGCCGCAGAAGGCATCGACCACGAAGAGGTCTTTGCCGCAGAGCTGACGTTTGGCGAGGTCGCGCATCTGACGCCACACTTCTTCCGTCATGGGGTGGTTGTCGTTCTTGTAGCCGTCGGTGGTCCACCACACTGTGTTCTTGGAGTTCTCGTCCATGACGATGTATTTGTCTTTGGGCGAGCGACCAGTGTAGATGCCGGTCATTACGTTGACGGCGTCGAGCTCAGTGAGCTGACCTTTGTCATAGCCCTCGAGGGAGGGGTCCATCTCGAAGTCGAAGAGTTCTTCGTAGGTGGGGTTATAGTGAAGCGACTTGACGTCGGTGATGCCCAGCTGGGCGAGGTCTTTCAGGATTTTTTCGTTCATGATATTATTGCTTTTTTAATTTATTTTTCTTCTTTTTTTATGCCCATGTTCTTCGACGTCACTTCTCCCTTATCGAGACCGCAAATCCCCCGCATGGGGCCATTTTCAGTTTCAAGGTAGTCTTCGACGTCACCTTCTTGGTCGTTATGGTGTACGACTGTGGATTGTATTTCCCGTCGTCGGCACCTGCCCAGTTCACCAGTCCCGATGCATCCTTCCCGTCGGCATATATCACAGCCTCGTAAGTCTTCCCAGCCTTCAGAAAGTCCAGCTTCACACTCACCTCTCTCCCGTTCTCGTCGGTCACCCCGCCCACATACCACACATCTTTCGCTTTCTTCCCCTTCAAGTCTGCCGCTGTCGCATCTTCAGGCAGTCCATACACATATCGTGCCGCGTTGCTCACCACTCCTTTCTTCCCGTCTTTCAGGTTTCCCACCCCTTCGGCTGCCTTGTTCAGGCTTTCCGTCTTGGGATGCCTTGCCGTCACTATGTATGCTCCAGGTTCCGCCATGAGGTATATTGATGTGTCCCAATCCACTGCCACATCTTTTATAAACTGGAATGCGTCCATGAATGGCTCATAGTGTTCTGGAAAGTCGGCTGCCATCTGCAATGGCGAGTAGAACGTGACATAGAGTCCCAGCTGGTTGCATATCGTGTGGCGCATCTTTTCCTTGCTCCATGAGGCGTTTTTCGACATATCTGTCTCGAATATGCCAGGCGTGTAGTCCATCGGCCCACCCTGCAACCTAGTGAAGGGCAGTATCGTCGTGTGGCCTGGGTTGATGCGTCCCCTGAACTCCGTCCCCATGGCACTCTCGTTTCCTATCATGTTGGGCCACGTGCGGCACAGCCCCGTAGGTCTCACAGCCTCATGTGCGTTCACCATTATATGATGTTTGGCCGCCTCCACTATCGCATAGTGGTAATGGTTGTTTATCGGCTGACTGTAGTGCCCTTCGCCGTATGGTATTATCGTCCCCACATATCCGCTCTTCACCGCGTCATAGCCATACTGGTTCATCAGCGTGTACGCCTTCTCCATCCAGCGTTCATAGTTGACCGTCGATGCCGAGCTTTCGTGGTGCATAATCAGCCTTATGCCTTTCTCGTGGGCATAGCGGTTCAGCTCTGGCAGGTCAAAGTCGGGATAGGGAGTCAGGAAGTCAAACACCAGCTCCTTCTGCTTCCCATACCAGTCCTCCCAACCTATGTTCCACCCCTCTATCAGCAACGCGTCAAACCCATGTCGTGCTGCAAAGTCTATATACCTTTTCACATTCTTCGTGTTCGCAGCATGCCTTCCGTGTGGCTTTGCATGCTCATAGTCGGTCTCGCCGATCTTCACCGACGGAAAGTCGTTGGTGTAGCTCCAGCAGTTCTTGTCGCTTATCATCTCCCACCACACTCCCATGTATTTCACCGGATGAATCCAGCTGACATCGTCCAGCGCACATGGGTCATTCAAATTCAGTATCAATCTCGATTTCAGCACATCCGTAGCCTTCTCACACACCATCACCGTCCTCCACGGAGTCCTGCACGGTGTCTGTATCCTCCCCTTGTATCCCGTAGCGTCAGGACACAGCCACGCCCTGAACGTCAGCGTCTTGTCGTCAAGGTTAAGGTGCATGGTCGGAAAATCCAGTGTGGCCGCCTCATGTATGTTGATATAGAGACCCTCGTCGCTCTTCATCTGCAGTGCCGTCTGCACTCCAGTGTTCGAGAATGCCGTCCACGGCCAGCCTCCGTCCTTGTGCCCGGCCTCCCACAGACTTGCTATTTCCGACAACCGGCTCTCGGTATAGTTGTACTCCTGCGTGTCATAGTCCCCTGGTATCCACCACGCTGTGTGGTCGCCTGCCATCGCAAACTCCGTCAGTTCCTCCTTAAACCAGAAGCACACCAGTGCGTTGTATGTGTTTTTCGGATACAGGTCGGCTGGCAGCAGGTCGGGAAACTCATAGCGGAACCCCAAGCCGTCGTCATATAGCCTGAAACGTATCTGCATCACCGTAGGCCGTTTCTCAGTCGAATGGTCCATACTCTCCACACTCCCCACTGGCTGCTCCAGCGTCACCAGCATCTCGTTGTAGTGGTTGCGTATGTTCGACTCCTCCCCCCACACCGGGTGCCATGTCTCGTCGTACGTGCTCCGCTTCACATCCCTCTGCTTGAAGCCATGCGCCAAATCATCCCTCCATTCCAGTTCAAACCCCATCTTCGACGCCTTCACCACCTCCTTTCCCTCGCGGCTCAGCGAATAGTAAGGCACACCTCCCCTCAACTCAAACTTCGCCTCCAGCTTCCCGTCAGGGCTCTTCACACTCTCCTGCCCATTTGCGTACAATCCTCCCGCAACAACCATCGCCACAAGAATAAAAAATCTTACCATTCTTTTCATATCATACCTTACTTTTTATCTTCTTTTATTGTATTCTTTTTGTTTACACCTTTCCTCCCCGACTCTTTTCCCCTCTCTCAACTCGCCTCCCCTGTAAGTGTCCAGACAGTCCTGAATCGGACTTCATACGGACCTGAATCGGACAACCTCCCACAACCGTCCATCACTCTGCCTATCATACCCAACACCCTGTCACTCGTTAATCTCCTACAAACCTGCCCATTCTAATCAAACCTCTTGGCGTTCCTCGTCTCCTCCTTCACATTCCTCTCCAGCGACTGCCTTATCATGTTCTTAAGTGCCATCGTCCGTTGTTGCACAGCGTTATGCTTCTCAGGTTTATACAGCTCTGCGTATTTCACCTTACCCAGCTTGAAGTTAAGCTTGGGCATCACTCCGTTTATATCCACAGCCAACCTCGTGGGCAGCGGGCTCTTGAGCAGTTCCAAATGGTAGTTGTAGGCGTTGTCCAAGGTATGACGTCCTGCCGCACACACCTGGTACTTGTCCATCGTGACCACAAACGGATACACCTCTGCCTGCCTGTCAAACACGGTCACCTCCACATCCAGCGTGTCTATCTTGTTCACGGTTGACTTCTTGAACATGAGCAGCTTGGCTATCTGGTCGAAAGTCTTGCTGTCGAGCACCACGAGGTCCTTTCCCGTAATTGCCGCAGCTCCCAGCAGCGTGCTCATCTTCGGCTTGTAGAACGCATTAAGGTAAGTCTCAGCAGCCAAGTGGAAGTCTGCGTTGCCGTCGAACGACGACAGCATCGGCACTATCGTATCCACATACGGTATCATGTCGATGAGTTCGGCAATCTGTATGTCGAGCAGGTGGAAGTCGAACCCGACAAACAGATGGTTCATCCTCGGCGACTTGTAAATGGCGGTAAGCTGCATCTTCGCAGCCTTGCACACAAAACCAATCTGGTCAAGTATCACCGTTCCCTCCTTTATCGACACACCTCCTGCCACACTGTTCAGCTCGTTGCCGAAAGCCGATGTGTGCATTATCGTCGTGTTCAATCTCACATCCACGTCCTTAGGCACTATGAACGGATCGGCATCCTTCGACACCTTATCCTCCTTACGCTGCGCCTCCAGCGTGTCCTTGTCCACATGTATTCCGCTTATCAGGTCGAGCAGCTCGTCAAGGTCGGTGTAGTTCGACGTGAAGTCGAGTGTTCCTCTCAGCATGGCCTCCTGGCTAAGCCAGTCCTCCAGTCCTGCCACCGTCCCCTTGAGGTGCAGGTCGCTTTGTCCATAGTGCAGGTCCAGATTCTGTATCTTGCACTCCTCGGGCTTGTAGTTGAACTTGAACTGCGGCATTATCAGAGGTTCCTGCGATCCCGGCACTTTCACCCTCGCATAGCGCAGGTCTATGTCCAAGTCGGGGTTCAGCTGCTTCAATAAGTTCTGCTTCGTCGAGTCGTATTTGATACTGCCATCCAATGCCAGCGAGTTGGTTTGCAGGGTGATGGTATCCATAGTTGCCTTCACGGCGGCGGTCTTTATGTCAAATGCCAAAGCCAACGGCGTTCCCTTTTCCAACACATTCGACAACCCCACATCTATGCCCACTCCACTCAACTCTGCCGTCACCTTTTGGTTCGGCATCTCCACGTTAAGCGTCTGGCTGCTTATCTTGACCGACAGCACCTCCCCCACCTTAGCCGTGCGTCTTGCTGCCGGCAGCTGCACATCGACCTTCAGTCTTGGAGTCTTTGCGTTTATCGTGTCATACACCACGTCCAGGTTGTCGATGATAACAGTCCCGTCTGCCTTTATCTTCGTGAGGTCAAGCCCCGACAAGTCCTTCACTAACGCTCTCAGATGCAGCGCTATGTCTGCCTTTCCTTTCACATCCACCGGCACACTGTCCATCAACGGCTCCAAGTCCGACACATCGAGTTTCGCCTTGACTGTAGCATCCACATCCTGTCGTCCCGTGAGGTCTTTCAGGCTCCCCTTCACACTCACATGGTTCTTCTCCACATCGGCGTCCAGCTTCTCTATCCTTGCGTTCGCCTCCCCCCCCCTGCTCAAATCCATGTCGGCCACCACGTCTGCCGCTATCCCCGTCACATGATAGGGCACCGCCTTGGGATAGTAGAACTTGCCATCACGCAACTCCACCCTGGCATCCACCTTGGGCATCGTGCTGTCCGTCACAGCCCCCACAACCTTGCCCTCCGTCACTTGCAGGTCGGCGTCAACATTCATCCCCTTCTTCCAGGTAGTGAACTTGGCTGGCAGCACCTTTATAAGTTCCCCTGCGTCCCAACGGCTGGTGTTGAAGGTCAAGTCAACCGTCAGCGGCCTTCCCTCCTTTGCCAAAGCCACATCTCCGCTCAGCCCTACAGCCCACTCTTTCAAAGCCACCTCTGCATCTGTCATGTTCAGCTTCATATCCTCCACATCCACGCCGAACGGCACCTTTACCCTCAGCAGATTGTCCTTACGTTCTTTCAACGCTTCCGTCACATAGTCCATCCCCCCTACCGTCACATCTCCACTCGGCACCTCCAGCTTCAACTCTCCTTTCATATTGTTCAGCCATCCCGATGCGTCTGCCGTCAACTCCGCTTTGTCCAAAGCCACCCTGAGCAGCTCGGCTCCTGCAGTGTCGCAGCTGTGCATCACCACCTCCGAGAGGTTTATCTTCAGCTTGGCGTCAGCCTGCTTGACATCTTTCATTTTTCCGTCTGCCTTGCACTTGAGGCTCGACAGCGAGAGTGCCAGTCTCTCGTTCTGCATACTGTCGGCTGTCACCAGCGACAACTCCTTGCTCTTTATCTCGGCATCCAGGTCGGCCTTTTCATCCTGCCATCGCCCTTTGACATCGACCCCCAGGTCGTTCACGTCAGCAAACAAACCATGACTGTAGTCGTTATAGCAGGCGTTGAGGTGGCTTATCTTCACCTTTTCTATGTCGATATACTCGGGCAACTTGAACGGCTTGCTTTCCGAGGTGGTGTCCTCGTCTGGGGGCAGTATGTCGTAGTTAGCCGTACCGTCCTCCCCGACATATATGTTGGCCTCGGTGCCTTCAAGCAGCAGTTGTTTCACCACTATATCGCCATGCCACACAAACTGCTTGGCGTTGATTGCAAGTATAAGGTCGTCGATACGTGCCACCGTGTCGCTCGGTGCACCTTCAACAGGATTGACCAGCACCACATTATGCACATCCAACCCGGCATACGGGAAGGTCTTGAAAAGCGAAAGGCTGACCTTTTCAAAGTTCACATCACAGGTCACGACATCTTTCACCACCTTGTTCACTATGCCCGTCAGCTTCGACGGAGTGAACACCAGCCAGCACACCACCGCCACTGCCACCACCAGCAAACCCAACAGGCTACCCACTGATATAAGCGTAGCCTTCAGCCATTTAGGCATCTTACGTTTTTGTTTAACTTCTGTCTGCTCGCTTGTCATTTCTTTGTGAATGTTGTTGAGTTACCAAAGTCGTCCTTCCATGTCATCGACGACTCCGTCAGTGCTGTGACAGTATAGTTATTCGGCACCTTGCCTCCCATATACATCTGCTTCACCACCAATAGGTCGGCACCGTCGAGTGTCCACACCAATCCTATGGCCTCATCCTCGTTCACATCCTCGGCAGGGTTCCAATAAGCGCCGTTGACCTGCACCGTTGTGCTGTCGAAAAGTTGGTACGGCCTGTATGTGTTGTCAAACCGGTAATGCACATCCTTCCCCACCCAGGTGCCATACATAAGCCCCTTGTCGGGAACGAAATCCTTCTGACACGACACCACAGCCAGCGTCGCACACACAATCATTAGAACTACACTAATCCGTTTCATCATATTCTCATTATGATTTATCAATTCAAAAAAATTTTCTCATCCAACCCATCAATCCTCATCCAGCACATAAATATCCTTATATGTTCTCCCGTGTCCGTTATAGTCGAAGCCATAGCCCACGATGAAGGCATCGCCAATCTCCTTACCTATATAGTCTATCTTGAAGTCCTTCTGGAACATGTGAGGCTTGAACACCAAGGTGCATATCTTCACACTTGCCGGCTTCAGCTCACAGAGGCGCTTCAGCGTATAGTCCATCGAGATGCCCGTCTCTATCACATCCTCTATCAGCACCACGTCGCGTCCTTTCACATTCTCGTTGAAGCCTATCAGTTCTTTCACCTGCCCCGAACTCTGGGTGCCAGCATACGACGACATCTTCACAAACGACACCTCGCTGTCTATCTTCATGGCTCTGAGAAGGTCTGCCGCAAAGAATATGGTGCCGTTCAATATAGGCATCATCAGCGGGAACCGCCCCTTGTAGTCTTCCGACAGCTTGGCAGCCAACCCTTTGACAATCTCTGCAACCTCGGCTGCAGGAATATACGTTTTGAACTTTTTATCGAGAACCTGTATCATGATGTAATCTGTTAAGTGTGAAGTGCCACCTTTCGGCGTCATTCTGCTTCGGTTCATAAAAACAAGCGAGCTTGCTTTTCGCTCACCTTAATCGCAGAATTGTGAATTGTGAATTGACAATACAAATTGCTTACTACTAACTGCTAACCGCTGACAACTTGAAACTAAAAACTAAAAACTTGAAACTTAAAACTTGAAACTAAAATTCCTCTTCCTCTTCCGTGTCGCGTTCGACAGAGTCGAGTGCCAAGCGGAATCCGTAGAAGCCATAGCCGTGGTCGGGCAGATACCAGCAGCGGTCGCTCACCGAGCATCCCCATGCTGGACTTATCATGCAGCCACCCCTTGCTATCTTGTTCTCACCCGTCTTAGGTCCCTGCGGGTTGTATTGTTCAGCCGATGTGTATTCTGAAGCCCAGTCATTGCACCACTCCCACACGTTGCCAGCCATGTCGTAGAGTCCCAGCTCGTTGGGCAGCTTCTGGCCCACAGGGTGTGTATGGTTGCCCGAGTTCACACCCAGCCAGGCATAGTCTTCCAGGTTCTTCGAAGTTCCTGGATAGAGATGACCCTTACCCTTGTTGCCCCCACGTGCGGCAAACTCCCATTCAGCCTCCGTGGGAAGCCTGAATCTGTAGCCAGTAATCTGGCTCAGCCTCGCTATGAACACCTGCACGTCGTTCCACGACACAGACTCCACCGGAAGACTGTCGTTGCCCTGCCACTTCGAGGGGTTGCTGTCCATCACAGTCATCCAGAGCTGCTGCGTGACCTCGTATTGGGCCAGGTAGAAGGTGCCGACGGTAACCTTGTGAGCTGGTTCAGCCGACTCACAGTGATAGAAAGTTCCCTTCTTTCCGCCATAGCCCATCTTGAAAGAGCCACCCTCCACGGGCAGCATCTTAAGCACATAGTCGTTGACATACACGTTCACCGAGCCGTCATCCACCTCAACAATGAAATGGAACTCATTGGTGTCAAGTCCACGTATCTCAGGCATGTCGTAAGCCATGATGCGCTTCTCCGTACCAGCGGTAACCTTGGGACCCACGTCGCCGCTAAGGTTCTGTATGGGGTCGCTGATATATATCTGGTCTCCTATATGCGACACAACCCTCAGCCGTATGGCAGCAGGTGCATCGAGCGAATAGGTCACCGTAAGTTCCTTGTCTTTCAACGTGAATGACACATCCGACACCTCCTGTGCTTTCACACAGAACGCCGTCATCAGCGCCAGCGCCGTCATCAGCGCCCTGATTGAAAAAATCGTCTTACGCGTTTTCAATTTTAAAATTTCAAAATTCCAAAATTCAAAATTAACTTCTCTCGTCCGACCACTTCTCAGGATTCATGCGCCAGTCAGCCAGCGAGGCCATCTCCTCGTTGGTGATGTAGTTCTCGTCCCTAGCCACACCGATAAGTGTGTTGTAGTTGGTCAAAGTCCTCAAGACCACGTTAGCCTCGGCGAAATTCTTGATAGCCACGTCAAGACCGTAGGTGAATATAGCCACCATGCCCATCACCCTGCACCCCTTATCCCTCAAGGCATGCACAGCGTTCAGGCTGCTCTTGCCGGTCGATACAAGGTCCTCGATGACAATCACCGACTGCCCTTCTCTCACGTCGCCCTCGATCTGGTTGGTCAAACCGTGAGTTTTCTGCTCCGAACGCACGTATGAGAACGGTTTGCACAGATCCTGTGCCACCAGCACACCCTGCGCTATGCCACCTGTCGCAACACCAGCTATCATGTCGCAATCGCCGAAATATTCATTAATGGTTTCGACAAACTGCTGACGGATGTATGTCCTTATCTCAGGATAGGACAGCGTGACCCTGTTGTCGCAATAGATAGGTGATTTCCGGCCAGAGGCCCACGTGAATGGATTTTCGTTGTTAAGCTTTATAGCTTTGACTTGCAAAAGAGATTTTGCTGTTTGTACTGCTGTAATTTCGTTTGTTTTCATACCGCAAAAATACACTTTTTTTTCATAACAACGTTATTTATTTACGTTCTTACAAGAAACAAGCAGTTCACAGGTCACACTTCACTATTCACCATTCACCATGATTCTCTTCTACCAGACACAGCTTCTCGCCGTCGAAGAGCCAGAGCCACAGCCCGAGCTCACCATTGCCGACAATATCCCACAGGCATTGGACATACTTGTCAACCAGCACCTTTCGGTACACCTCGTAGGCCACACATCCGAACAGCTCCTCACCTACCTCAAAGCACATTTCAAATATGTCCAAGCCGCAGGAGGAATAGTACAAACACCCGACGGCCGCAGCCTTCTCATCCACCGCAACTCCCGATGGGATCTGCCCAAAGGGATGGTTGAACCCGCAGAATCAACACCCGAAGCAGCACTGCGTGAAGTGGCCGAAGAGACAGGAGTTTCAGACCTGACAATAGGGCCTCTCCTTACCATCACCTACCATATTTACAACACCTACGGCGAGTGGACCCTCAAGCAGACCTGGTGGTATCTCATGACTACACCACTCCCCTCGCCCACCAAGCCACAATCGGAAGAAGGCATCACCCTGGCCGCCTGGCTCACGCCCCAGGAACGCTCGGACGCACTCAACTCTTCCTTCTCCATGATGCGTCACATCGACCATCTGCTCACACTTCAGACCTCCGCACGCCAATAAGTTATCAACAGGTTATCAACATCGACCATTTGATAAATTATCTTAAAACACACCTACCATTGCGCAACAAGTTGTACTTTTGCAGCACAAATAAGTAAACACCACAAACCATGAAGAAGATCATTGCAATCCTTTCCATCGCTGCAGCAGTCCTGATTCTTGCCTCGTGCGAGTCGATGCATCACACCTGTCCCGCCTATCGCGGCTCGGTTGTTGAGAACGTACAGCAGTAACAATCAATTAATAGCTGGAAGCGCCACAGCACCTCCTCTCGAAGGATACCGTGCTGTTTTTATTATTTCTCACAACGGACAGCAGTCAGTTCGACCGCTGCCCGTTTTTTTCATCCCAATCAACACCGATATGTTGAAAATACTCCACCGACACAGACTTGCGTCCAAAGCTTTGGTTGTACCTTTGCATTCGGTTTCACTCACATGAGACACCCACATATAAATATAAAATACAATAATATATGGAAGCCAGGCTCAGCCAGAATGTGAAGAACGCAGTCGCCAACAGCCGTGACGAAGCAATACGACTCAAAAACAGCTCCATCGGAGTAGAGCACCTTTTCCTCGGCATCCTCCGCGAAAAGGAATGTTCAGCCGTCATGTATCTAGCCACCTTGGATGTGGATATCGCTGCCCTCAAGCGCGAAATTGAAAACAAGATAGGACAGCCCGACAGCGATATCCGCTATTCGGATGACAGCCAGATTCCCATGCTACGGCAAGCCGAGAAAGTGCTTCGCCTCAGCTATCTCGAATCCACCAAGCTCAAAGCCAAAGAAATCAAGACCGAACACCTGATACTTGCCATCCTGAAAGAAGATGTCAACCTCGTAGCTCAGCTGCTCGTCAAGTCAGGAGTCACCTACGACTCCTTCTACAAACTGCTGGAAAGCAACCTTCCAGCCGACGACCCAGCAGAAGATTCAGGGTTCGACTTCAGCAATCAGACCAGTGAGGACGACAACGACAACCCCTATCCCGACCCCGACGAGGCACCAAAACATTCACACTCGGCAGCGGACAGCAAGACGCCAGCCCTTGAGAATTTCGGCCGCGACCTCACCGAGATGGCACGACAAGGCAAGCTCGACCCCATAGTGGGACGAGAGAAAGAAATCGAACGCATAGCACAGATACTCTCACGCCGCAAGAAGAACAACCCCATACTGATTGGAGAGCCCGGGGTTGGCAAGTCATCGATAGCCGAAGGGCTTGCACAGCGTATAGTCGAAGGCCGTGTTCCAATGACCCTCTACAATAAGCGCATCATCACCCTCGACCTCGGCTCCCTGGTGGCAGGCACCAAATACCGCGGACAGTTTGAAGAACGCATGAAAGCCATACTCAACGAGCTTGAGAAAAACCGCGACATCATAATCTTCATCGACGAGATACACACCATCGTCGGAGCAGGCAGTGCCAGCGGCTCATTAGACGCCTCCAACATGTTCAAACCCGCTCTGGCACGTGGAGAGCTGCAGTGCATCGGAGCCACCACCCTCGACGAGTACCGCCAGTATATCGAAAAAGACGGAGCCCTGGAGCGCAGGTTCCAGAAAGTGTTGGTCGAACCAGCCACACCCGACGAAACGCTTCAGATTCTGAAGAACATTGCCCCCAAGTACGAAGACCACCACATAGTGGAATATACCGAAGCGGCACTCCATGCATGTGTAGCGCTCTCCGAGCGTTATGTCACCGACAGGCTCCTGCCCGACAAAGCCATAGACGTCATGGATGAAGCCGGAGCCCGCATACGTATAGCCAATATCGAGGTGCCCGACGAGATTGCAGCACTCGAAAAGCAGATAGCCGAAGCCACCGAAGCAAAACAGAGACTGAAAGAGCAGAAGAAATTCCTCGACATGGCAGCCTATCGAGACAAGCTACGCGAACTCAACGAGGAAAAGCAACGCATCGAAGAAGAGTGGCTCAACGAACAGAAGAAGAACCGCCCCCAGGTCACAGAGAACGACATCTCTGAAGTCATAGCCATGATGACCGGAGTGCCGGTACAACGCATCGCCGAGAACGAAAGCACACGTCTGCTGCAGATGGAGAACGAGCTGCAAGGCAAAGTGATAGGTCAGGACGAAGCCATCAAGCAGATAAGCAAAGCCATACGACGCAACCGAGCAGGACTGAAAGACCCGAACAAACCGATAGGCTCGTTCCTGTTCCTGGGCCCCACCGGAGTCGGCAAGACCTACCTCACCAAGGTGCTAGCCAAGTACCTGTTCGACAGCGAAAGCGCCATGATACGCATCGACATGAGCGAATATATGGAGAAGTTTGCAGTCAGCCGCCTCATCGGAGCGCCTCCAGGATATGTGGGTTACGAAGAGGGAGGCCAGCTGACAGAGAAAGTGCGTCGCAAACCATATTCCATAGTCCTGCTCGACGAGATAGAGAAAGCCCATCCCGATGTCTTCAACGTGCTGCTGCAAGTCCTGGACGATGGACAGCTGACCGACGGCATGGGACGCAAAGTCGATTTCAAGAACACCATCATCATCATGACCTCCAACATAGGCAGCCGCCAACTCAAAGACTTCGGCACAGGTGTAGGATTCAGCACGGCAGCCAGAGAATCAGAGAAAGGAGCCATGCAGCGTGACGTTATAGACAAAGCGCTGAAGAAAGCCTTTGCACCCGAGTTCCTGAACCGAATCGACGACATAGTCTATTTCAACTCCCTGGTTCGCGCCGACATCCACCGTATCATAAGCATAGAGCTGAAGGGACTCTTCGCCCGCATCAAAGATATGGGATACAACGTCAACATCGACGACACGGCCAAAGACTTCATCCTCAAGAAAGGCTGGGACGAACAGTATGGCGCACGACCCCTGAAACGAGCCATCCAGAGGTATATCGAAGACGACCTTGCCGACGAGATAATAAAATCCGACATCCTCCCAGGCGACACCATCAACATCACAGCCAGTGGCGAAGGCAGCGACGAGAAGATAGCCTTCGACATCGTCAAAGGCGAGACCTCCGCCCTACTCGACCAAGCCATAAGCGACACCGAACCAGCAGTCGTACCCGATGGAGAATAACGAACTGCTCTACCGCATAGCCCTGTCTCTCACACCAGGCATAGGCTGCAAAAGCTACAGGCAGCTTATAGAGCTGTGCGGAGAGCCGTCGCATCTGTTCCAAATGTCCCGCAAGGAACTAGACCAGATATTCGGCACCCATCGTGCCATAGCAGAATCTATAGCCAGCAAGGCCACACTCCGTCGAGCCGAAGAGGAATGTATCTTCATCGAGCGCAACAACATCACACCCCTTTTCAGCACCGACTCCGACTACCCACAGCGGATGAACCGCACCGACTGTGCCGACACCCCACCCCTGCTCTACTGCCAAGGACGATGCAACCTCAACGCCAAGCGGGTGGTGAGCATTGTAGGCACACGCCGTATCACACCCTACGGACGCGACATGGCAGAGAAGATAGTCGGAGACCTGCGTGGCGACGACATACTCATCATCAGCGGACTTGCCTACGGGGTTGACACAGCAGCCCACACCGCAGCCCTCACCAACAACCTGCCCACAGCAGCAGTATTGGGTCACGGACTCGACCAGCTATACCCACCACAAAACCGCAAGCTGGCCCACTCCATCCTTGAACAAGAGGGATGCCTGCTGACAGAGTACCCCAGCTATACCAAAATCGCCCCCTCCAACTTCCCAGCACGCAACCGCATCATAGCGGCATTGGCCGATGTCATCATAGTAGTGGAAGCGAGTGAGAAAGGTGGCGCCCTCATCACAGCGAACATAGCCAACAGCTACCATCGTGAGGTGTTTGCAGTGCCAGGACGGCTGTCCGACACCTACTCACGAGGCTGCAACAACCTCTTGGCGAACAACAAAGCAATCACCTACACCAACGCAGACAACCTCTACTACAACATGGGCTGGAGCCGTAAGGCAGCCCAATCCGGCGAACAGCAACAGCTCTTCCCCACCCTCACCCACGACGAGCAGACCCTTGTCGAGCTGCTCAGCCAAGAGGAGATGCTGGGCATTGAGGAAATCTGTGAGAAAACCGCATTTTCACTACCCAAAGTGGCAGGCCTGCTGCTTAACTTAGAGTTGGAGAACCTGGTGAGATGCATGCCAGGAAAGAGGTATCGCCTATGCCAATGCTAACCATTCTTTTAACATCGACAAACACCAAAAGCCCGAAAGTTTTTTGACACAAAGGCCTACAAAAAACGTGGAGCAGCTAATGAGTATCTGCTCCACGTTTTTTTCATACAAGCCTTACGAGATTTTCAATTATAAATTCCCCGGATTTTCAATTTTAAAACTGTATTTTGTAAATCCATAATTTTTAGGCTGGGGACAGGTGCAAGACACCCGTCCCTATTAACCGTTGCCCACTACCCCACTATTGCATTCTTGATGCAATCCACTATGTAGCGGACGTCGTCGTCAGACACGTAGGGGCCAGACGGGAGGCACATGCCTATTTTGAACAATGCTTCCGACACGCCGTTGAGGTAGGCCGGGGCGTTCTTATAGACAGGCTGCTTGTGCATGGGCTTCCAGAGTGGGCGAGCCTCCACCTGAGCGGCGTCGAGCACCATGCGGAGAGCTTCCACGTTGGCGTTAGGCTCGCAGTCCGTGTGGGCACTCTCCGCGACATGGATGACACCGGCTGCACCGCCCACGGCACCTGTCACGATGGTCTTGTAGGCGTTCTCCTGACCCTTGATGCGCACTTCGGGGTCAATGGTCATAGTGCAGAGCCAGTAGTTGGAGTCGTAACGGCTGTCTGGATTGCCATGCACCTTGATGCCCGGCACATCCTTCAACAGCTCCTCATACAGGGCCTGCACGTGTTTGTGGTGAGCGATATGGTCATTCGCCACCGTCATCTGTCCACGGCCGATGCCGGCGCAGATATTGCTCATGCGGTAGTTGTAGCCGATGGCCTCGTGCTGGTAGTAAGGATAAGCCTCACGAGCCTGAGTGGCATACCACATAATCTTGCGCCATTGTTCCTCATCTTCTGTGATGAGGGCACCGCCACCAGAGGTGGTGATCATCTTGTTGCCGTTGAACGAGAGCACACCATATTTGCCAAAGGTGCCCAGCACCTGGCCTTTCCAGCGGCTTCCGAAGCCCTCGGCCGCATCTTCCACTACAGGGATACCATAGCGGTCAGCGATCTCCATAATCCTGTCGATCTGGTAAGGCATACCATACAGAGCCACCGGCACGATGGCCTTAGGCTTGCGGCCAGTCTTGGCTATGCGGTCTTTGATGGCCTCTTCCAGCAAGTCGGGGTCAATGTTCCAGCTGTCCTTTTCCGAATCCACAAACACGGGAGTTGCGCCAAGGTAAGTGATTGGGTGTGACGAGGCGCAGAAAGTGAACGACTGCACAATTACCTCGTCGCCATAGCCGACACCGCAGTCCAACAATCCGAGATGCACCGCAGCGGTGCCAGCAGACAAGGCTACGACACGTTTCGAGAGCTTTTCGTTTCCGTTTCGGTTTTCGTTAACGAAGTTCTCAAGGTCTTCTTCGAAGCCATTTACGTTTGGACCCAATGGGACAACCCAGTTAGTGTCGAAAGCCTCTTTAACATACTTTTGTTCCAACCCAGCCTCGCTCATGTGAGCCAGACAAAGATAGATTCGATTTCGTGCCATGCTGTAGTTATTGTAGAAGAGAAGTAAATTTTCACGCCAACAAAAGTACAACTTATAGTTTGTTTTTCTGAATAATAGTTTTCAACAACTGGTAACAACTTGCCGCCACACCCAATAAATGGACAGAAATTACAAAAGCATTACAGAAATCTTTTTTTTGTGGGGGGATGAATTATTACAGAAATTATTCGCTGTCGCTCATCTTTCGCTACGGCAAGAAAAAAACAAGCTTTCTTTTTACTTGTTCTTAATCGCAAAAGTCTTTCTTGCTTCGCTCGAAATTTTGGTTGGTTATGTCGTAGTAAAGTCGTGGTATAGTCGTAGTAAAGTCGTAGTATCGTCGTGGTATCGTCATGCGTCTTGAGATTGGGGGCGAAAAAGTTGTTTTACATCAGCGCTGATTATGAGAATGATAGATAAAAAGTTTTGTCATCTTAACATTTTTTAACATGGCTCGTGACGAATTTAACATTTTGCAGGGTCATTACATAAGTGAAGATCGATCTTACAAAACAAACACATTCATTCACCAAAAAACAAAACACTATGGGAAAGACAGCATTCAACCCAATCACAAGCCAATGGAGTGGCAAAATCGGAGGTTTCACCTACAGCGTCCGCGACGGCAACCAGATAATCTCGAAGGTGGCGTCGTCGAAACGAGATCCGAAGAGCGTCAAGCAGATGCAGGTACGCATGCGGTTCAAGCTGGCGTCGCAGTTCACGAAGTTATGGGACAGCCTCCTGCTGACGAACCTCGCAAAGATTGAGAGCAACGCCAGCAAAGGGCAGAACCTGATACGCAAGGTAGCCTTTCACTCCACGACAGCCGAGGACGACACAGCGCTGCTGAGGCTCGAGGACTTCGAGAACAGGTTCAATGCCGAGACGCAGCAGGTGGCCTCGGCGGACCTAATGTTGCTGTTCACTGCGACGACGCAGAGCATCACCGCCCCCGATGGCGACATCGTGGCGTACCAGATAGTGGCCTTCGACCAAAACAGCACACCCATCGGGTACAACGTGGTGACATACGTGTCAGACGGCACCGCCAAACAGATAGGATTGCCGTTGGTGAGAGGCGAGGCTGTGCGTTACGACATCATAACGTTCAACACGTCGACCACCGGAGCCAGCAGCTGGGCCGGGCCTATCGGGAACATCAACGGTAACGACCCCTACTCCATCGACGCTGAGGTGTACAGCGTGCTGATGAGCGAGCTGTCAAGCAGCAATAGAGTCATCCACGGCATCGTGACCGGCTCGTACCTGGTAGCTTAGAGAGCCTGCGGCGGGCTTACGACGATCAGATAGAGTGACAAGAGCGCCCCTCGGTGGTCGAGGGGCGCTCTGTGTTTTTTATTACAGAAGGGGTTGGGTAATGTTTATTGGTTAGTGGTTATTGAGGGGTTAATGTGTTTTGGACGGAATTTCAAAATATTAATTTTTAGGCTTGGGGTTCCGGATCAACCATCTGGTCCAACCGCTGTGCTGCAACCTCGGCCATCCACTGCTTAAAAGGCTCCGCTTTCTTCGATGGAATAGACTGGATGAGTCGGAACAGCTGTTCAGTATTGGCCACATCGGTAGAACGCATCTTGCCGTCAGGGGCGAGCATTTTCAACTGGTAACAATTTGTTACCGTTTCATTGCCCTCCTTTTTCAGCCTGCCTTTCAGCACTTTCCAATACTTACGGGCGGTCTGGTAATCACTCTCTGTCAGTACCTCGCACACATTGACGATGGAAAAGTACCATTCCTCTTCCTGATCATCCCATGCAGTACGTACCTTCTTTTCTTCAAAAAGCTGTATCTGTTGCCTCTTTGTCATACCTCAAAATTTTCTGCAAAAATAACGAATTCATCGCACATTTATTGCCATCTGCCGCAATTCTTCATCCCAAATACTAAGTATGATCCTATGTCAGAAAAAACTGAAGCTTGGAGGCATGTCTCCTGTAAAGAACAGGCTCATGCAATCATCCTCAAATAATGTTTAACTTGCCCAAACGTCTCATCATGTTTATAGGTTAATGGTTAGGGAATGGTTAGTGGTTATTGAAGTTTTTTTTGGGGGGGGATTGTTTTGCAGACTTCTCTTTTTTGTTGCGCGGTTGAGATTACTGATATTGTTTCTCTACTAGAGGGATTATCTTCTAGTCCCTCTTTTCTATAATTTATTAACTAAAAACAAAAAAATTATGATCAATTCAAAGAAAAACGGCAGAACATCACAGAGATGTGAAAAGAGCGGAAACCTGATGAACATCAGCGAAGCGGAATGGCAGTGTGCCATAAGGCAGCTCGTCGTGTTCCTGCGCTGGAAACTGCGTAACATGTCTAAGAACGGAGCGTTCAGCGAGGCGGTGCTGGGTATGCCCGCCGTCGATTACTTCCGCAGCGAGACCTGCTACAAACTTATCAGCGGGGCGTGGAGATGGAACCCGAGACGTTCGCTGGCCCTGCAGCTGATAGCGATTGCCTCGAACCTTATCTCGAAACACGCAGCACATTATATGCGAAACACCGAGACGGTATCACTCGAAGCGCTGTCGGGAGAGGTCGCCGAGAACGAGGAGCTCAACATGACAGATGCTGCATACGCGATAGCGTTCGAGAAAGTGCGAGGGGACAAAGAGCTGGAAGATTACCTAAAGGCGGTGCGGGAGTACAACGACTACAAAGAGATCTCGATCCATCTGAAGATCACACTCAACGAGGTGTACCTGCTGGAACGGAGACTGATGAGGAGGGTGTGCTAGGGAAGATGTTAGAGGGATGAGGGAAGATGGAAGATGTATGATGTATGATGTAAGATGTAAAATGTCTTATGTTAGATGTCTGATGCCTTTACCTGATGGTAGATGATGGGGGGATGGGAAGATGGGGATGAATAGTAAATATGGAAATCCCTGCCCCCCCTGATTCTCTCGCAACTTTCAGGTGCCTGTCCCCTATCCCTTGGCCTCATCGAGCCATTCGATGTTATAGATGTAACCCTCCCCGAAAAGCGGACTGTTTGGAAATGGCCAGAATTTACACAACTTTGCAAATCCAATTTAGAACAGTCCTAAAAGGGGGATGTTTACAAGTTAACCATAAAGACAACTTGCAGCTATATCATTACGTGTATTGTATCATGTCGGCAAGCTGCAGGAAATAGTCGTTGCTCCAGATGTCAATATCATGGGAATTCTTCAGAAAAGGCCTGACGTCGTTCTTCACTTGAGCCATGTCAGATGCAGCCAATTTCTCTTTGAGCAGTTCGGCAAACTGCTCCATGTCCAACTCCTTGCCGTTAAATTCTCTGATTCTCACCTGAAGATGATGGAAGTTCAGAGGGACACTGTTACGCACATACCACTCGAAATCGTACCAGTCGCGCCCCTTGACGCGGTTCTTCCAAGTGCGGAACACCAAGGCGTGCATCTTGCCGGCAAACAGATTGGGGAGCGTCAGGCAGCGTGTCATGAACGAGAAAGGTTGCAGCAGCAATCGCTCTTCGGTGTCGAAATCCAGCGGCGGCTGAGTGTCCACCTCGATCTTCACCTTTATGCCTTTCTCCGTGTGGAACGAGAGGTCATAGACATCGGTATTGTCCTTCAAGAATGCTGACTCCACTTGGCCGAACGACTGCTTGTCCTTAAGGGTAATCTCCACTTCGCGTCCCAGCAGACGACATTCGTCTATGATGGCGGGGAAATACTTCTCCATCGAGAACGATGGGTCTTTTCTCAGCAATGAGAAATCCATGTCTTCCGAAAAACGTTCCAATCCGTGGAAGATCCTCAGGCAGGTGCCGCCATAGAAGGCAGCCTCGCTGAAAAAACCACCGCGATATAGGCCACACAAAACCACCTGCTGCAACACCTCGTAAGTGGCGTTGCGACGCGCATCCACACTGTCCATCGGGTATCGCGACAGCATCTGTTCAAATATATCTCTGTTCATCGTACAAGGTTTATCAAATGGGTTATCAGCTCGGCCTTTACCGCAGCGTGTTCGCGGCATTGCTCCAGCAACTTGGCATCGAAAGTTCCCAATACATCCATCTCGAACCGCAAATCAGAGGCCAGATACGCCTCCAGCTTCTTGGAACTTGACACAGCGATGCCGGCGGTCTTGAGGAGCAGGTCGCACAAAGCCTTCTCTGGAGAGGCGATGAGATAGGTGTCCTGACCATCCTGTTCCTGGCGGATGCCGATGGGGAAATAATCCACGCCACAGCTGCGATAGGTGAACCTCCCCAATGGGGTGTCGAAGCTACGGTTGTGCTTGATGGTCATCGACTGTGTTTCGTATATCCGTTCAGGGATCAGCCCATAATGTCGCAACGCACTATGGAAGCTGACATACGACGGACCATATAGATGGTTGGCGATAAGGAATGGCACCGGCATGGCACCATCTTCCACACTCCTCACATACAGACCTCTTTTCAGTCTGATGAGACGGCCGTCCTGTTCCAAATACCGAGCCTTATCGCTGATTTGCTTCGTTTGGGGAAACAAACACAGCAGCACCGACGGAGTAAATGGAATGTTACCCACCTGATTTAAAGCATCTTTCCTCATTATCACATTCTTTTTTCACACTGCAAATATACAAAATTTCGTACAGTTAAACGGAAAAATATCGTTTTTCTGTACGAAATTTCATTAACAATAAACTGTTTGCCTCACAAAACTACACCCAAAATTGAAGGTATTCGTTGCGTTCAATTCTCTCCATAGTTAGAATTTTTTTCAAAAATACAAAAACTTCTCAACATAAAGCGAATTTTATGGTATTCATTACACAATTCTTACGAATCTTGTTTAAGGAATAATGTGCAACACCTGGCAGAAGTGAACCCAACTGTTGTACGGTTAAACAATCCTTGAGGATCCATAATTCCCTAACCTATAGCCTATACACTCTCCACTGACTTTCAACTATCAACTTTCAACTCCCCCCTAACCCCCAACTATTATCTATTATCTATCATCTATTATCTTTTATCTCATAGGAGTGTATTGGTGTAAGGGAGGGAAGTGGGTAGGCGGCAACACCTACAGCTTTCCTCCTACATTTTCCACTGGCCACAGCTTTGATTCATCGCTTTTTAACAACTCTATCAATTTGTATACACCCGTCGATGGGTTTTGCAATTCCTTAAGCCCCTTTGCCCTTGCAACTGCTGCATCAGTATTGCACTTCAGATAAGCCTCCTGCGTATTCGTAAAGACTGTCTTCGCATAATTCTTCCAGACAGTCGCACTCTTCTTTAACTCTTTGATGAGCGCATCTGTAGTGATTGCCGTCTTATGATCTTTTGTATGAAGCAGTAACCAAATCTCAAAACAAGGATTACTAAGCAGTTTCTCCGCTTTGCATGCCAACAGTTTCTCATTGATTGACGGCACGTCCATATCGTACATCAAGAACGTGTGCACCTTATCCCATTTTGAGAGTTTGAGTTCTCTGGCACGATTGTCAACCAGAGATTGTGTAATCCTCGTACCTTCTATGTGAGAAACGATTCTGATGGGCGACTTGTACCACTTCTTCAGAAGGTTGATATAGCGCTCTTCTGTTTCGCCCTCGCAGATAACAAGAGCGATTTTGCGCATCCGCATAGCTGGAGACGGTTCTCTTTTGCTTGCCATAATCAGCCTTCCAATAGTTGTTTGATACTTGATACCGAAGAATCCACATAAGGCACTGCATCAAAGCGACCCTGCAAATAGCCTTTTTCGGCATCCATGTTCTCACGGAAATCCTTAAAATCGTATAATGAATATACATCTGTTGTTCCCTCTTCGGTCTTATTGACAAACACAATCTGGTCTCGCCTTAACCTCCTCACGTCAATAAGGTTTGTATTATGCGAGGTAAACAGCAACTGACTACTTTCCGAAGCGTGAATCAGATCTAAGATAAAATCAGCCAATCGAGTATGTAGCCCCATATCAAACTCGTCCATGATGATTCCCTTTTTATTCTTCACCACATCCAAGAGACGAATAAGGATCTGGAACAACTTTCGTGTACCATTAGATTCCTCCATATCCATGTCGAACATCACATCCTTCTGATTGCGGTGGAATGTCTTGAATCGCAGCACATCCACTAACTTGTATGCCAACTCCGGTTGGCCTGGAATAACAACAGGGGCAGGGATCTGTTCCTTTCTAGCCTCTATATCGGTAATATCAGTATCGCTGATTTCAAGAGCCTTAAGAATAACCTTCTTGTAAGTGTTGAAACTATCCAGCACCATCACGTCATTCACATTCACAAGTCCAAGAAGAAATTGATTCATGAAATAGCGATAAAGCTTTTGAGCAATCTCACGATTCATGGAGCTTGCGCGACTTAGGAAAAGGTTCTTCACGCTGGTATTAGTAGCGACATCCGAAGGCTTTGCCATGACACCAGTACCAAAGCTGTACTTACCATCTGCGTCACGGACAAAAACCTTAGCCCTCCTACCGACAGGATAATAGTACAGACTCTCACTGAGAATACGCTCACGGGTAAGTTCAAAGGAATACTCGTATTCCACATCCTCACAAACAAAATCAACCAAGAATTTACTTGGCTTATTCTGCCAGCCATCGAACTTAAAAGGCTCAAAATTGAATGTCACGCCCTCATTATGAAGGTGAGACTCCAGAATCATTCTACAACAAAAAGTTATAGCCTTAAGGATATTTGACTTGCCCGAAGCATTGGGTCCGAACAGTCCTACCGACTTAAGCACAGGCACACCCTTCCACTGCATTACGTTGTGGCTCAACTCCCTAGCAAGAGCCGTATTGATGCTTGCAGCTCTAAAGTCTATTCTGATTCTATCTCTGACAGAAAAGAAATTCTCAAATTCGATTTTAAGTATCATCACACCCTGTATTTTGTAGATTTTCTGCAAAAATACGACTTTATTTTAAACTTAAATGATTTTTGGCAAAAATTTTCCAATGGTATAAGTGTGTAAGCGGTAGTAGACCGCAATATAAAGGTGTAAGCCGGAGTAGAGTGTAAAATAGTTATCGTTATCGTTGATAATTGTTAAAGTTAGATTAATCCACAACTCCGTAGTTCCCAGGTTCCATTTATCCAGCGAAGCTCTCTCCGTTTCAGGCACATTTCACCTATATTATTTCATCCAATTATTTCCCACTCACCACCTTTATCACCACCTTTGCGGACGATGCGACCACTCTCACGAAGCTTTCTTACGGTCTTATAGATACTGTTTTCACCAACACCACATAATTCTGATAGCTCTGCTGTGGTAATTTTACGATTCTCTAAGATTAATCGATACACCTTATCCAGAGTTTTCTCCTTACTTTTCTCCTTACTTTTAGAATCAATCTGAATTACCGATATATCACCCTGGACTACTTCCGGAACACTCCTTCTAAACACAATCCTCACAAACCCGCCAGCCACCTCATACTCAGGCTCCGGCAGGCCCTGCTTCTCCATCTATTATTCAGGCATTTCTAAACCTCCCCCTCCAGTTCCACCATCCTCGCCATCAATTGACCAAAGTCCTTGGAACTGTCATAGATAAAGCTTTTTCGCATATCCGCATAATCTGCTTCATACAAGGGCATCAACTCCTTAGGAGGCACAATACTTATTGACTCACGTTGCAATTGATTATAATCTACCGCACCCACGTGGTAAAACTTACGTCTATGGTTAATAATCTCCTGATAAAGATCATTATCCATCAACGCTGCCCGACCATATTCCGTATCCATCAGGCGCTCTAAATCATAGAAATGACGCGACATTCTGTATGTGCGAGGCGGATTCTTTTGGTATTCCTCACACATCAGAAACGCCTTCTCCAAAAAGGTCCTTGTCGGGCTCACGGTTTTATATCCTCACTGAACCGATTGATAAAATCCCAGCCTTTACTCAAGCTAGTGCCACCCTTGAAGAGAAGATAACCTGCCACCTGAGTATGAAACAGGCATACAAGACTGCCGTCACCCACCAGTCCTTCTCCGCTGCGGGTTCATCTATCTTTTCCGCGTCAGCCACATGCTGAATCATTGTCATCCGCTCATCCAACGGATAATCAATCCACCTGTTCATACCTGCTTCTTTCTGTTTCGTTCAATCAATTCACGCATCCAAACAGGAGCCAGCAGAAGGTCGTGAGCTATTGTGTCGTTTTCCGGATGTTCTGCAAGCAATTGCCTAATTCTGCTTTCCACTTCTGCCGTGATATTCTTTTGTCCTATGCTACGTAATGCCTGTACCATTTCCTGCATCAAGTGTCCTTTAAAGGCAAAGTTTTTAGGAGCACCATGCAGGAGCGTCACCATTCTGTTCCCCAATTTCAGCTTTCTGCCCGAACCCGTTGTTAGAAAACAGGAGTTCATGGGAACCTGTGTCGAAAATCCCAAATGGTTCTCCGCCGTAGCGCCAGTGGGTATAACCTTTGCTTTGTCCCGTTTGGCAATCTCACTCACCAATTCATAAGCCGTAGGATACAACAATCCGAAACGTGTCTTCTTCGCTTTCACATATACCCCTTTGGCCATGCGCGAAATCAACTCCTCCTTTTCAAACTGCGCCAACAGTTTAGTAACATACTCCACATCGTATTTGGGGAACGAAGACACGAAAAACACCTCGCCGAATTTTGCGCGGGTTATTTTATTTCTAATCTTATATACTACAGCTTCTTCCATTAAATATTTAACCTGTTTTTAGTCGGAAACATTGCAAATTTTTCCGACTGAAAAGTACAAAATTAAATCAATATATTTGCAATCTATATGTATTATTATTCTTTTTTAAGACATCCGCCCCCCCTCCAGGCACATTGGGGCGTTGCCCCAAAGAACCGAGGGAGCAGCGAGTGCAATGTCAAGCTTGTTTGAGCATTGCCGAGTCGCGTCCGAGAGTCGAAGATGCTTGATGGTACTGCCTATATCCTCCTG
>JAEEGL016003984.1_pt1 | contig 54772 bp, 46 predicted proteins | sample 9134231 | NCBI WGS metagenome assembly JAEEGL01 (sample SAMN16246548, study PRJNA631951) | gut metagenome | biome: gut microbiome; feature: rumen; material: fiber-attached | host: Bos | place: Iran: Karaj | collected 2018-10
GGGGTGTATGTGGCTATTTTTCAAAGATTTAGGGCGATTTTTGGCGACCGACATAGAAACAACACGTTTTGTAAGTGTTTCAAAATAAGATAGTTATAAATTGGGGCGTGTCGGTTTTATGTCGGTCAGTTTTTTTGGCGACCGACATAGAACCTACAAACCTACATAGAACCGACATAGAACCGACATAAAACCTACATATATAATATATTATAAATCAATAAGTTAAGTATCAAAAATGGGAGTATGTAGGTCGGAAACAGGGTGGCGAGTGAATTTAAAAAAAAAATATTATGTTAAATAGAAATTGTAAGTGTTTGAAAATGAGTGATGAAGGATTTTGAAGGGTGGGGGATAAACGTTTTTTTTGGATATTTCGCACAAATTAAATATTTTTGTGCGGTGTTTAAAGTGTGAAGGCGTATGAAATCCGCCGAAAATAGACAGTACACCTTAAATATATGGGATTGAAGGGCAATAATATAGGATGTTTGAGTGTTACAAAAAATGTTACAAATGGCGGTTGTCGGTGCGGAAATTATTGTAAATTAGAGCGTTACAATGTCTGGCCACTCCGACTTTGGAAAAAGTCAAGTTTTCCGCTTGGTTTCATAATCAAATGAAAACAAGCGGTTTTTTTATTCTTCTGCCAAAAGCAATTGGATTTGTCGGCTGTTTTTCAAAAAAAATAAGGTCATAATATTTTGTGCATTGCAAAAGTTACCTTACCTTTGTAAGCGTGGAAATATATGCTTAGCCTATGACCAGATTAGTTGTCATATTGTATTTGATGTTGTGCCTGATGCCTTCAATGGTGTCGGCGCAGGATTCGTCGGCGGTTTACAGAGCCGTTGTCGAAAACATTTACAATCTGTACGACGACGACAGCGTGAGGCTTGTAAAATTCAGGGCGGTGATCGATACTTGTACGTCTAATGCAGATGCAGAGGCGTTGTCGTATGAGTTTCTTGACGTTACGGAGAAGCGTGGCAGCCTGAGAAACCTCGCCTTCGCGTATATGTACACGGGATATTTTTCTAACAACAATGGCAATGTGGTCAAGGGGCTCGACCAGTCGTTCAAGGGGCTGGAAATCGCCGACTCGCTCAATATGCTCCACGCCAAAACTATTTTGCTGCTCAATATCAGCGCGTTTCTTTCCAGCATCAACGATTACGACGGCTCGTTCCAATACATCCAGAAGGCGCAGGAGGTGGCTGAGGAGGCTGAAAATTATAAAGACCTTGTGGACATCTATTACAACATCGCAATTGCGTACATCGAGCAGGAACTGTTTGAATCGGCGATACTGTATTTCAAGAAGGACATCGATGCGTCGCTGAAAATCGGTTGCACCAACACCATCGAGCAGGAACTCACCATACAGTCGCTCCGCATCAAAAACTCGCTGAAAAATCACGACACCACCGTCGCGTTGGAGCAGATAGATTATGTGAACGAACTTATTGGCAACATTCCGGAATTCAAGGATGCCAGTGGCATCATCAATTATTGTGTCTCAATGATTTCGAGCAACTTGGATGCTGCCGAACTTAAGCCCGAAAGACGCAATGATTACCTTGGGCATTGCAAGCAATATTTTGAAATCCTTCACAGCACAATCGACACTGCCGATGTGATTCTTTACGAAAAAATAGCCTACAACCCTTATTACGCCCGTTATCTTTCGGTATGCGGCAGTCTCGACAAGGCTTGGCTCTTGCTGAAAGACACCGCCAATTTTATGGGTGATGAAAGTTACAACATGGCGATGTACGAGTATTGCAAGGCGAATAAGGATTTTGAGAACGCATATACGTTTTTTTGGAAACTTTACAGAGACAAATTCAAGAAACATTCATTGGAGACTGCCATACATTACGAAAAGTCGGAGTCGCGCACTAATTACGAGCGTCGTCTGTCTGAACTTCAAGACATGGCGGACTACCGTGCGGAGATGTTTGAGACGCACAAAAAGATTAACATCATATTGCGGCACGGTATTTTGACCGCGCTTGTGATAGGCCTTGCGGTGATAATCGTGAGCCTATACTATCTCCGTCTGCGCACACGGCTATCTACCCAACTCAAAACGAGCAACGCGCAACTGATTAAGGCCAACGAGGCACTCAATATGCAGCGCGAGAAAATCCTGAGCCAGACCGACGAAATCCAGCATCAGAGCGCAATCATCAAGGCGCAGCGCGACGACCTCGGCACCACAAACAATCACCTGATGGCGTCCATCAACACCGCCCGCGACATTCAGGCGGCGTTGATGGTGCCGTCGGAAAAACTTCGCGAGGTGGTGGGCGACAACTTCATCTATTGGCAGCCCCTCAACGTGGTTTCGGGTGATTTTTATTGGTGTACCAAGGTAGGGCGGCTGTCGTTCTTGGCTGTTGCCGACTGCACGGGGCATGGTGTGCCGGGCGCGTTGCTGAGCATGTACGGGATTTCGATGCTCAACGATATTGTGTGGCGCAATTCGCAATCTAACGCCGCCGAAATCCTCGAAACTATCAAGAAGGCATTTGTGAGGTCGTTTGTTTTTGACGACGACGAACAGTATTTCCTTGACGGCATGGACGTTGCGCTCATGGTAATCAACCGCGACTTGATGACCCTCGACTATGCCGGGGCAAAACGTCCGCTGATTGTCGTTAGCGACGGCACGTTGAAGGAGTTGAAGCCCGACAAAATTAGCATCGGACACAATCCCATGCGCCAAGACGACACTTTTACAGACCATTGCATGAGCATCCAGAAGGGCGACATGATTTATGCATTTTCCGACGGCATCGCCGACCAATTTGGTTATGAAGACGGCGTTACAAAATTCGGTTCGCGGCAGTTGCAGAACATTTTGACGGAGATGTCGTTTTTTGACCTTCCGACACAGAAAAAGATTATCGAATCGTCTGTGGACAATTGGCGCATAGGTGCGTTTCTCGCAGGATTGACAGAAATCAAAGCCCCTCAACTCGACGACCACCTTCTTATTGGCATCCGCATTTAGTGGAGTTTGCGTCGGAAAAAATGCCATGTTACCAACGCACAGAAAAACCCCGACACAATGTCGGACACGGGCTGGACGGTCTGCACGGCGCGGAGTCCGAGGAAATGCGGCATCACTATTATATAAGGTATATACACAATTCCCTGCCGCATGAGTGACGTCATGGAAGCCAGCAACTTCTGCCCCGTTACTTGAAGCAGCATGTTGGCAAGGATGACGAGCGTCTGAAACGGCATCGAGAAACTAAACAACTGCAACGTGAACGCCCCAATTTCGATAACGTCCTGACTTTCAACGTTAAACAGCCGCATTATTTGCTCTGGGAACATTCCGCACAATATGCCGTTGACGAGGAAGAGCGACGTCATCACCGTCAGCGAAAAGAAATACGACTTCTTGACCCTTGCGTAGTTGCCCGCGCCGTATGCAAAGCCCACCACGGGTTGGAATCCTTGTCCGAACCCCACTACTGCCGACCCCGCCAAGAAACTTATCTTGCCCACAATAGACATTGCCGCCACCGCCGCGTCGCCATAGCAAGCACCGGCGCGGTTGAGCAGTACGGTGGCCAACGCGCTGCAACCCTGCCTCAGTAGCGACGGCAACCCTGTGGACAATATCAGGAGATAAACTCCTGTAATCTTGGATATGTATCTGATTTTGAGCCTAATCATGCTCCCTTCCCGACGCAATGCTACAAACATCACCGACAAACTAATTGCCTGGCTAAGCAGCGTGGAGATAGCCGCGCCAGATATGCCGAGATTGAGCGTGAAGATAAAGAAAGGATCCAATCCGAGGTTGATGACAGAACCCGACACGATGCCAATCATTGCAAAAAACGCCCGCCCCTGCGACCTCAATAAATTGTTGAAGACAAACATGGCGCACGACAGCGGCGCACCCCAAAAGATTATCCGCGAATATTCCTGGGCGTAGGGCAGGATGGTTTCTGTTGCGCCCATGAAACTCACCACTTGTTTGTTGAACAGGTTGCCGGCAATCATCGCCACCACGCCAAACACCATTGCCAGCACCACCGCCGACATTGCCACGATGTTTGCCTTATAGACCATCTTCTTGCCCAAAAACCTCGAAATGTTGCTTGCCGCGCCCATTCCAATCCAAAAACCGAGTGCCTGGATGATTGCCACGAGGGGGAAGTTGACACCTACGGCAGCAGTCGCCGCGTCGCCAAGGTGCGATACATACCACGTGTCGGCGGTGTTGTAGAGAGCCGACGTCATCATGCTAAGTACCGTCGGGATAGCGAGCGACGGTATCAGCCGCTTGACGGGGGCGGTCATCATGCGGTCGTATTGTTGCGCCGAAGTATTCATGGTGCAAAATTACATTATTTTTTATTCAAAAATTAATATAGTTGTTAAAAATATTTACTAATTTTGCAGCATTGATAGATATTCAATAAACTCAACTAAAGATTTCATAACTATGAAAAAGATTCTAACAATTCTTGCCATTATGATAATGGCTACCTCTGCTTCCTTTGCACAGCAGATTGGCATAAGGATAGGCATGAACTTCGCGAGTCTTTCCAAAGACTTAAGCAAAGAGCCATACGAATTCAAGTCGGGCGTAGGCATGCATCTTGGAGCGGTCTATAACCTTGAACTTGCCGATGTACTGAGTCTCCAACCTGGCGTGTTCTATGTTCAGCGTAATTGGAAACACGAGGACTACGATAAAAACACCTTCAAGAAATACGATGCAAAGATTCATTCGTCATGGCTTGAAATCCCTGTTGTATTGAAGTACAACCTTGCTATCACAGGCGACATCAAAATCGATCCGCATGTTGGTCCGTACTTTGGATTCGGCTTTGCTGGCAAGAATAAGGACACCAAAGACAAGGTGTTCTCCAAGAACGGATATGATTTCCCCAATTTTGACATGGGCGTACAGTTTGGCGTTGGTGCAATATTCCATGACGTAGCATACGCGGGACTGGATTATGAAATCGGTTTCAGAAATGTTGCTGACAAATACGATGGACACTTGACATCTCACAACGGCATGTTCATGATTACCTTCGGCGTTTACTTGCCGGAATAGGTGGCGCAACACTCCCAACACAAAAAAACACCGTCAATGTTTTCCAAAAACATTGACGGTGTTTTTTTTATTCAATCACTTCAATTACTTCAATCACTTACTTCTCCGTAATCTGTCCGTCGTCGGAGATATTTGGGAGGTTGTCCTTCATGTCGGCGGCGGTGAGGTTTTGGATTACTTTGATGATGCGTTTTTGCGGGTCGATGAGCGGACCTTTGCCCTTCACCTGATATGTTGCGACGGTTTCGGCGGAGACAAATTTGCCGGTCTTGTCCATCTTGACGCGGAAGATGGGCGCGAGGCCGCTTTCGCCAGTGATGCTCACGTTGCTGTAAGTGGCAAAGTTGCCCATCGAATACGCGATAAACCTGTTTTTGTAAACCTCCACGCAGCGTGTTACGTGGGGACCATGACCAAGCACGATGTCCGCGCCGTTGTCTATCATCGTGTGCGCAAAGAGATAGACGTTGCCGCGTGTTTCGCCAAAACAATGCTCCACAGTTCTTGGAACGTGCTGATAACCACGACCTTCCGCGCCAGCGTGCATTGAAACGATAACGATGTCGCAGGATTCGGCGAGCCGTTTAACGATGGCTTTTGCGCCGTCCATGTCGTTGATGGATACAGTGCCACTATTGGGTGCAAATGCGCAGAATCCGTATTTGACGCCGTTGATGGTGAACTCTGCCGTCGGCTTGTCAACAAAGCCAGCCCAGTTGATGCCGAGGCTGTCAAACAGTCGGCGGGCGTTGCGCTTGCCGTAGTCGCTAAAATCGCCGCTGTGGTTGTTGGCGACGCTCACGAGGTTGAATCCGGCGTCCTTATACACCTTGGCAAACGATGTAGGCATGCCAAAAGTATAGCACTGCGAGGGGTTGTTGCAATGCTTTGCGCCGATTTTCTCGTCGGTAAAAGTGCCTTCCACGTTGCAAAATACCACGTCGCCATTAAAGTAAGGCTTCACCTCGTCAAAGAGTTTTTTCTCCTCGCCTTCGGGCGGCAGGTAAGAGCGGTTTGGCAGGATGCTGCCGAGCATCACGTCGCCCACAGCCACCACGGTAACGGTTTCCTGCGCGTTGGCGGCCATAGGCATGGCGTACATTGCAAATGTCAGCAATGACAATAAGAGTTTTTTCATTCTAAATAATTGTTTAATTATCAAATACTTATAATGTTGTTTCTGATAGCAAACTTCATCAAATCGACGCTCGACTTCAAGTTGAGTTTCTGCATGATGTGGTTTTTGTGGGTTTCCACCGTCCTCACCGAGATAAACAGCCTGTCGGCAATCTCCTGATTGGTGAGCCCGTCGCCCCAAAGTTTCAAAATCTCTATCTGGCGCGAACTCAGGGCAGCGGATTCGTCGTTAAACTCGTCCTGCTCCGATGGCTGTCCATCGGGGTTCATGCTGTTGAGGTAACGCTGCAAAAGTATGTGCGTTATCGAGTCGGAGTAGAAGTCGTGTCCGCCGCGAATCGTGTAAATGGCCTGCACCAACTGCGAAGCCTCCGAGTCTATCGTCAAGAAACCCTTTGCGCCCGCCTTGATGGTCTTGATAACGATGTCCTCGCGCTGCGACTCGGCCACAACGAGTATCGCGCTCTTGGGATATTTCATCCTGAGCGTTATTATCATGTCGAGATCATTGTGCGTAATCTCAAAAAAGTTGATTATCAGCACATTGATAATCCTGTCCTTCATCTTCTCGATTAAGACGTCCTTGTCGGAAACGGAAAGTACGTTCTTGATGTCGTCGCAAGACGAAAGGTAGTTTTCTATGCACTGCAAAAGCAACTTGTGCCTGTTGAAAATTGCTGTGTAAATCATATTTTACTATATTATTTTATTGCCGACCGCAAAATTACAAAAAAGATTTAGGATTTTAGGTATTTTTTCAATTATCGTACCTTTTTTTGACACGGAATTTGCATTTTTTTTGTTAATATTGCAGTCTGAAAAACTTAAAACATCTATCGAAATGAAAAAAAATACATTATTGGCGACTCTTTTGCTCGCTACGCTTGTGTTAGGATGCCTCAAAAAAGAGGAACTTCCACCACCTACGATGACCATTTCGCAGGGGGCGGACGAGATTCTCAATTTTTCCACCATACAGAGCGCGGATGTGAGCGTCCACATCGAGAGCGGCGACGAATTGAGGAAATTCACCACCGTCACCGTACCTATGAGTTCGTGGACGGATACTACGATTGTGTTTGACGCATACACCCACAGGGCTGACATTGACCTCCATTTCAGGATTTGGAAGGGGTTCAGTGCAAAGCCAGACGACATATTTGAGGTAACGTACAAGGCTTTCACCGACGATACTGTCTGCACCCTCAAACGCAAGTTGCGTTACCGGTACATCTACCCCGAACTCGATTCGTTTGACGTGAAAGTGGAGTCGGCGCCGACGGGCAAGTGCCTCATCGACATCGAGAACGAATGTGCCTACAAGTACACCGAGTACACCAACCATAATTTTGACCTCGTATATGTCAATGAGGACAATTCTAACGAAGGTGCGTTTGGAACCGCGCTTGTATCGCCCGATTCGCCGTACCTGATGAGGTATTTCCAGCGCAAATTCCCGTCGCTGCTATACGACCCTGCCAAAAGGCGCAGCACCGAATGTGGCATAATAGCCGATTCGAAACTCGACTGGACGCAATTCAACAGTGCTATGCTTGGCGAGGAAGACAACTGGGTAAGAAGCACGCGCATCAACGCCCTGCCGACGCAAGACGGTGCAGGTGTGATTGATTTGCAGAAGAACAAGTTGTTTAAGTTTAAACTCGACAACGGACGCTACATCATGATAAGAGTTCTCAACAGGGTTTACCCTCAATATGGCGACATGTCAGAGGTAACGCTCCGCGTGTTTATTCAGCGGTAGGGTAGTAGTACCTGCCCATTTCTTGCGTGATGTCGCCGTATTGGATGGCTTGTTTGGGGCAGCGGTGGATGCAACTAAGGCACTTGACGCAGTGTCCGAGCCATTCGGGACGTTTTTGGGAGTTGAGGCGGATGTTGCGTTCGGGACAATTTTTGACGCACTGTCCGCACGAAATGCAGTTGGAGTCGGCATGGAACTTCTTGTCGCCCAGCGTAAAAGCCATAAACAGCGGATACACCACCCTGCCTTTCAAGAACGGATGCGTACCAACAACGTAATGGTCGTAAGGCTTGTTGTTGATGATGGCGTCGGCGATGACGGGCAGTTGCTGTTCGGCGGCGGCGAGTTTTTGGGCGGCGAGTTCGTCGGGGTCGGTGCCAAAACCTTTCATCACGATGTATGTATTGGGCATTTGGACGGAGCAGACGAAGGGGCAGCGCAAGTGGCTGCGTTTCCAAAGTGTTTCCTGCAACTGTTCCCTTGCCTTGCCACAGTTGTCGCCGCAGACGAGGATTGCAAATATCCTGTTGCCCTGATAGTTGATCTTGGTCTTTTTAAGAAACCGTTTCATGCTCTTGGCGATGCCCCACGAATGTACGGGACACACGAATCCGAGCGGTTCGGCGGCGTCAACGTTGATGAAAAAATCATTATTGTTAAGCACATCGTCGTAATATTCGGCGATGTGCTTTATGTTGTTGTCGCCAATCAATTCGCCGATGCGGGTGGCGACGTGTTGTGAGTTTCCTGTGCCTGTGAAGTAGAATATCATGGTCTTCTGTCTAATGTTCTAATTATGTGGCGCAAAGGTAAACATTTTTTTTGAAAACCTCCGATAAAATGCTTACCTTAGCGCACTGAAATTTTTTAAACATTCATCCAATGGAAAGAACACAACGAACAGCAGTATTCCCCGGCTCCTTCGACCCGTTTACGGCGGGGCATGAGTCCTTGATTAAGAGGGGGTTGGAGATTTTTGACAAGATAATAATAGCCGTCGGCATCAACATGGAGAAGAAAGGTTTTATGCCGATGGAACGCCGTCTCGAACTCATCCGCGACGTGATGCGCGGCGAGAGTAGGGTGGAGGTGAAGACGTACAGCAATCTCACGGCAGATTTTTGTATCGAAAACAATGCCTTCCACATTCTGCGTGGCCTCCGTGCGTCCACCGACTTTGAGTACGAACGCTCCATCGCCACTACCAACCGCCTTTTGAAGCCGAAAGTTGACACGGTTTTTCTCCTGTCGCTGCCCGAATACACGAGCATCAGCAGTTCCCTCGTCCGCGAAATCATCAAGTACAAGGGCGACGCGCGCAACTTCCTGCCCGCCGGCATCAACTTCGAGCATTACTTCGGCTACAATCCTGAAAATAATTGAAGTAATTGAAGTAATTGAAATAACTGAAATCCTTCAATCACTTCAATCATTTCAATTACTTCAAGCATTTCAATTACTTCAAGCATTTCAATCACTTCAATCACTTCAATCACTTGATATGGATATTCATCATTGCACCATGTGTCCGCGCAAATGTGGGGCAGACAGGACGACGGACAAGTTGGGTTTTTGCGGCATAGATTCGCACGTGCATATTTCGGACGTATGCGTCCACAAGGGCGAAGAACCAGTCCTTGGAGGCGACAAGGGCGTCATCAACGTGTTTTTTAGTAGTTGCAACTTGCGCTGTATATATTGCCAAAATTATCAAATCAGCCAACAGAAGCCTTCCAAAAAGGAAATCACGAGTTGTCAACAGGCGGCGACGCGGATTGCGCGTTTCCTATGCAACGGCGACGGCATCAATACTGTTGGTTTTGTGTCGCCCACGCATCAGGTTTTTCAGATGAGGACTATAATTGACCTTCTGCGCAAGCGCGGTTACAATCCCACAATCGTCTATAACACAAATGCTTACGACGACCCCGAAACTCTCCGAGAGTTGGAGGGGTATGTGGACATTTACCTGCCCGACTACAAATATTCTGACCCTTCTCTTGCCGTACAACTCTCCTCCGCGCCCGACTATCCCGCGAAGGCTCTCGCGGCAATCAAAGAGATGTATTACCAAAAAGGTTCGCGCCTTGTACTAAATGATGATGGTATCGCCGAAAGCGGTCTGATAATCAGACATTTGGTGCTGCCAAACCATGTGGAAAACTCCATCAATGCCCTCAAAAATATCGCCTACGAGGTCTCGCCAAACATCCATATTTCGCTGATGTCGCAATATTATCCTGAATACAAGGCTCTTGACCTTCCCGACCTCAACCGCAACATCACCGCCGACGAATACGAAAAAGTCTGCGACGCGGCATCTGATTTAGGGTTGGTAAAAGGCTGGTGGCAGGAACTCAACAGCAATTCCAATTACCGCCCGGATTTTGAGAAAGGTGGCAATCCGTTTGAGGGATAAAAAAAATTACCGAAAATTTTTGAATGAAAATTTTCGGTAATTTTTTTTTGGTTAACAGAATCTAACTAATTAATTATCTGCGTTTGCCGCCTTTTTTCTTGTTTTGCTCTTCGAGCATCTGCATCTGCTTGCGCTGAGCCTCCTCAAGCCTTGCAAGGAAGCCGGACTTCTTTTTGCCGGAGTTTTTGGCGACCTTCGCATTGAGTTTGGCGAGGATTGCCGCCTCATCCATGTTGTTGCGGATGAAGACAATTTGCAGGATGGCGATGATGTTGGAGAGGAAGTAATAATAGGTGAGGCCCGACGAATAGTCGTTGAACCACAGGAGCATCATCACGGGCATCATGTACATCATCAACTTCATGCCCGGCATCTGCTGTCCCGAATCCATCTGACCCGAAATCTTGGTCTGCAAGAGCATTGCGCCAGCCATCAGGAGGGCAAAGAGACTAATATGGTCGCCGTAGAACGGGATGTTGAAGCCAAAATCCAATATCGAGTCATACGCCGAAAGGTCGTCGCTCCACAGAAAACTCTGCTGCCTCAACTCGATGGACGCGGGGAAGAAGCGGAACAGGGCGATTAGCACAGGCATCTGCAACAACATCGGCAGACAGCCGCCCATCGGACTTACGCCAGCCTTGCGGTAAAGTTCCATCGTGGCCTGCTGCTTTTTCATCGCGTCTTCCTGCTTGGGGAACTTCTTGTTGAGTTCCTCCACTTGCGGCTTCAACACGCGCATTGCCGCCGTGGATTTGTACGACTTGTATGTCAACGGCAGCAACACCAACTTCACCGTAAGCGTCATCAAGAGGATGATGAGTCCGTAACTCGATATGAACGAACCGAGCCAGTTGAACAGCGGAATTATCAGATAGCGGTTGCACACGCCGATGATAGACCATCCGAGCGGCACGATGTCTTCGAGGTCGAGGTCGTCGCCTTCCGCAAGTTGTATCTCTTTGAGAATCTTAAACTTGTTGGGACCGAAGTAAAACGCCATCGAATCTACAACGGCATTGCTCGGCAGGGCTATGCGCGAGGCGGTGTATTTGAGATTGTCGTGCGAACTCGATTTCTGAACCTCTATCTGTGCATTTGGGAAAGTAGATTTGGATATAAGAATCGACGAGAAAAACTGTCCCTTGTAGGCAATCCAATCGGTGGAGCCGGCGAGGCGTTCTGCTGCGTGGTCGCCAGTGAGACCCACCTCCTCCACGTCGTCGCCTTGGTACTTGTAGCAAATGCCCGAATTGTTGTATTCCCACGAGTTGCCGCGCTCCAAGACGGGCAGAAACTGGTTCCAAGTCAGGTCTATGAAACTCGAATTTTGGTTGACTACATTATTAAGGTTGTGGAATGTGATGTTGTAGTCGAGGATGTAACTGTCGTTTGCCAGCGAGTATGCAAACTCAAGCCACGAATTGTCGTCCACCATTGCGCGGAACACGGCCTTGCCGGGAGTGTCGCTGGTGGCGGATTCGTAGTCGCTGCCCGTGTAGGTGAAAAACAAGTTTTTGGTGGAGATTGCGTTGTTGCCGGCAAAAAAATCGAGGTTGATTTCGTTTTGGGCGTCGCGTTTCATCACGAATAGCGAGTCGCCGGAGTTGGTCTTGTAACCCTTCAACTGCACCGACTTAATCATCGCGCCCTTGGTGGAGAGGGTAACAATCATGTTGTTGTTGCTGAGTACGATGTCGCGGCTCGAACCAGTGGCGGCGGGCGCAAACTTGCCAAACTGCGCCGTGTATTGCGCCAACTTTGCCGAATCGCTCTCGAGGTCGCCGACGGTGGCGGTGGCTCTGTCGATGGAGTCGCGCAGGCGGCTTTGCAAATATTCCGCCTCTTTCTGACGTTGTTGTACTTGCGCTATGGAATCGCGGTAATGTTTCTGCATCGCCAACTGCTCCTCGCTCGGACGGTTCCATATAGAGAAACCGATGAATATCGCAATGCAGAGCGTGATTCCGATTAACGTATTTTTGTCCATTTGATGTTTAAAAGTTTTGTTTTTTTAATAATAATTTTAACAACGAATTAAACGAAGAAAACGAATTACTCCTTGAAAAAAATAAAAATGAAACTTCGTTTAATTTTACGAATGGAACGAATAATTTATTAATGTTTTGGTTTAATTCGTTTAATTCGTTGTTAAAAAAAGTGCGTGTTTTAACTGATTGCCGCCTTGATGAAGGCTACAAACAGCGGGTGCGGCTTCTCGAAGCGGCTCTTGTATTCGGGGTGAAACTGCACGCCCACAAACCACTTGTGTCCCTTGATTTCAACAATTTCTACAAGGTCGCTGTCGGGGTTTTTGCCCACTGCAACCATGCCCTTGGACTCCATGTCGGCGAGGTAGTTGTTGTTGAACTCGTAGCGGTGGCGGTGGCGTTCGTAGATTTCGTCCGAGCCGTATGCGCGGAAGGCGTTGCTGTCCTTGTCGAGGATATGACAAGGGTACGCGCCGAGCCTCATCGTGTGTCCCATGTTGGTAATCGATTTCTGCTGCTCCATGATGTCGATTACGGGATTGGGCGTGGTGCAGAATTCCGACGAATTGGCGTCCGGCAATCCTAAAACGTTCCTTGCAAACTCGATGACAGCGCACTGCATTCCAAGGCAGATGCCAAAGAAGGGGATGTTGTTTTCGCGGGCGTACCGGGTGGCGATTATTTTGCCGTCGATGCCACGGTTGCCAAATCCGGGTGCAACGAGTATAGCCTTCTTGTCGCCAAGGATTGAGGCTACATTCTGCTCGTTGACCTTCTCGCTATGCACCCACTCGATGTCGAGTTTCACGTTGTTTACCATGCCGGCGTGGTTGAGAGCCTCGTGGATAGACTTGTAGGCGTCGGGGAGTTCCACGTATTTGCCCACTACCGCTATCTTGACAACTTCGGAGAGGTTGTAGAGGCGGTTGAGTTTGTCTTTCCAAGCGTCGAGGGCGGGTTCTTGCTTGAGGTCGAGGCCGAGTTTTGACATCACCACCTCGTCGAAGCCCTGCTTCTGGAACGAGAGCGGCACTTCGTAGATGGACGGCAGGTCGGGCGACTCAAACACGGCGTTCTTGCCGACGTTGCAAAACAACGCCACCTTCTGACGGATGGAGTTGTTCAATTCGTGTTCGGTGCGGAGTACAAGCACGTCGGGCTGCACACCTATTTCTAATAGTTTCTTTACCGAATGCTGGGTGGGCTTGGTCTTGATTTCGCCCGCTGCGGCGAGGTAGGGGACGAGGGTGAGGTGGATGCAAAGCGCGTTGCTGCCAAGTTCCCACTTCAACTGCCTTACCGCCTCGATGAAGGGCAACGACTCTATGTCGCCCACAACGCCGCCTATCTCCGTTACCACCACGTCGTATTCGCCCTTCTTGCCGAGGAGCATGATGCAGCGTTTGATTTCGTCGGTGATGTGCGGGATTATCTGCACGGTCTTGCCGAGGTAGTCGCCCTTGCGCTCCTTGTTGATTACCGACTGGTAGATGCGCCCGGTGGTAACGTTGTTGGCCTGCGAGGTAGGCACGTTGAGGAATCGCTCGTAGTGTCCGAGGTCGAGGTCGGTTTCCGCGCCGTCGTCGGTTACAAAACATTCGCCGTGTTCATACGGGTTCAATGTGCCAGGATCGACGTTGAGGTACGGGTCGAGTTTTTGGATTGTAACGGAGTATCCCCTCGCTTGGATGAGTTTGGCGAGCGACGCCGCCAAGATGCCCTTGCCAAGCGACGAGGTAACGCCTCCTGTTACGAATATGAATTTTGTATTGTTGGCCATAACTGTATCGTGATTTAGTTTTTCTTGTCGCCTTTCTTAGACAACACTTCGTTGATGGCATTGCCGATGGTGTTGATGGTCTTCTGCAACACGTCCGCCTCGCTCTTCTGCTTCTCCATCTTGCGGCGGAAACTCTCTATCATCGCGTCGGCGTTCTTGCTCTTGGCGAAGAAGCCGAGGTTGTTTTCGGAGAGCGCAATCTGCTGGCGGAGACCGTCAAGGCGGCTTTTGAGTCGGTCGCGCTCGTTGCGGAGTTTTTCGAGAGCCTGCGGATTTGCCTCAGCCGATTCTATCAAGTGCTTGATTCTGATTTCGTTGCGCTTGTTTTCGTCGATGTTTATCTTGGCAAACTGCGCGTCGATGGCGTGGCGGAAACGGTCGTAGAGCATGTCCTTCTTGCTGATAGGCACGAGTCCAATCTCCGACCAACGCTTCTGCAACTCTTTGAGCGCGGCGATGTTTTTCTCGTCGTTGTCGGCGGGCTGGAAATTCTCCACCTCGGCGATGAGTGCCTCTTTGAGTCGAAGATTCTCCTCCTGCTCCTTGTCGATGCTGTCGAAGTGTTTCTTCTTGTTGTCGAAGAAGGTGTTGCAGGCGGCGCGGAACCTCTGCCAAATCTCCTCCGAATGTTTGCGCGGCACAGGACCGATGGTCTTCCACTTCAATTGGAGACGTTTTAATATGTCGGTGGTCTTCTTCCAGTCGGTGGAGTCCTTCAAGCCTTCCGCCTGTACGCAGAGGTCTTCTTTGAGTTGGAGGTTGTTTTCCTCCTCCTCCTTGTTCTGGGCGTAGAAGTCGCGTTTTTTCTCAAAAAACTTGTCGCACGCGCTGCGGAAACGCTCATATACGGCGTTGTTATGCTTTTTGGGGGCAAATCCAATCATCTTCCAGAACTGCTGGAGGCTGAGGATTTCCTTGTTTTTGGCGTCCCATTCGGAGCGCGAGTGGTAGTCTTTCTCGATGATTTCCTCGGCTTTCTCGCAGAGTACGGTCTTGGCGCGGAAGTTGTTTTCCTGCTCCCTCTTGAGGTCGGCGTAGTAGTCCTGGTGCTTCTTGTTGATGGTGGCGGTGGCCTTCTTGAAACGTTCCCATATCTCCTCCTTCTGCGCGGCAAACACGGGGCCTATCTCGCGCCACTGCTCGTGGAGGTTTTGGAGTTCGTTGAACGCCTTCACCACCTTGGTCTCCAAGAGGAGTTCCTCGGCGCGTTCGCAGAGTTTTATTTTCTGCTCGGTGTTCTTTTTGAGGTCGAGGTCGCGGAGTTCGCGGTTGATTTTCACGATGTCGTAGAATCGTTCCACCTGGTAATTGTACGACTCCCACAACTTCTTTGCCTCAGCCTGCGGCACGATGCCAATCTCGCGCCACTGCTTCTGGAGGTTCTTAAACTCGTCGAAGGTGTGGTTGATGTTGTCTTGCGAACTTATCAGGTTCTCTATTTTGGAAACGATTTCTTGTTTGAGTTTCAGGTTGTTGAGTTTCTCCTGTTCAACCTGTTCGTTATATTTGTTACGCTTGTCGCGGTATTGGTCGAAGAGTTCTTTGAAACGGTCTTCCAACGGGTCGGGCGTTGCGCGGAAGTCTTTTGGCTCGTAGCCGTTCTCGATAAACTTCTCACGCTGCTGCTCCACTTCGGCGTTTATCTGCTTGTAGAACAGCGTCTTGATGTAGTCGATGTACGACTTGCACTTGTGAACGTCGTCGCGGTTTACGATTTTTTCCAATGCGTCGATAAGGCCTTGCTTGTCGAGTTCGGCGAAGTTGATGGTCTCCAAATCGTCCACCGCTTCTTCTTCCTCCTCGGCTTCGATGTCCTCTGCCTCGGCTACTGGTTGGTCGATGTCTTCTGTGGATTGTGCCTCGTCGCTAATAGACTGAGGCTCTGAGGGTTGGTTGTCGTCATCCGACGGGGTGGGGGAGGCGACAGTTTCCTTCTGCACCTCGTCGATGATTTGCGTAATCGACTCCTGCTTGTGGGCTTGGAGTCGTTGCAAGAGAAGTTCGGCGGCACTCAACTTAGGCGCGTCGTTCTCAGGAATTGCTTCGGGGGTGTTGACAGTCGCATTATCGGGAGCCTGCTCCTGATTTTGAATAGAGATTGGGTCTTGTGTTTCCATAAATAAGGAAATTTTTGTGTTTAACAATTTGTTTGTCTCTGAGCGTTTTAGCCGCTCTTATTTCAATCAAAACAGCGCATCCACACTGAACGCGCTGTCCTTATAGATTTTTTTAAATCATTGTCGCTCAATGGCTTTCGATTATGTCGAAAGGGATGTTGACTACGCTTTGGAGTTCTGTGCCCCGGTCGCGCATCACTTCGTCGTTTTCGTGGTAATACCACGAGACGTGCATATTGGTTGTCTTGCCGTGCAGCGTCTCGGAGGCGATGAGTATCTTCACGATAATCCGCGCCGTTGACGAATTGAAGTAGTCGAGGTTAAATTCAATGTCGGTGTCAGGGTTTGGGTCGTTGTAATACTGCACGAACCAATTCTGTACCGGGCTGAAAAATTTAATCACGTCCTCGGGCAGCGACTTGCCCTCAAACCTGAACACGCCTTTCTCCTTGTTCAATTCTACACGCGGTGTGTCGCTTGTAGCCTCTATTATGATGGGTTCCAACATGATCGCTTTTGTATTTCTTATTCGGGGTCAAAAGTAATAATTTTTTTGGTAACAAAAAAAATTATTTTGCGGGAAAATTGCGGTGCGGCGCGGATCTTTTACCCTTCCACCGCAATCCATTCGGTGATATTCTTTTCCGCGCTTGAAAAGTTGACGTCGATTTTTGTAATGTAGTTAAAGAAACTGATTTTCACCTCGTTGTTTGGGAAACCGAGTGTGTATTCCACGATGTCGCAGTCCTCTTCAAACGACTTTATAGTCAGGTAACCGCTATAATAAAGGAGCGGTATCAATTCCATGTTCAAATCGTCGTCCTTATAGTTTATAAGCCTGTCTTTCAGGTATTTGACATCATTGTCGAGGAGACGGTAGTCGTAATTGGTGCTGCGGAGACGCTGCATCAGGAAAGTCGGCGTTCCCGTTTGATACCAATAGTTTTGCAAGTCCTTCTTTTTGAGCGCGGTAAAGAGACTTACGGGGTTGAAAACCTTGGTGCCTTCCTCGTGGAAGAGGTAACTGTCGTACCACGTTATCAGTTTGCTAACCATTTGGTCGTAAGTAATCTTTTTCTTGTCGGCGAATGTTTGGATATATTCTGTAAAATTGTCCCTCACTTCCTTGCGCGTGATGCCGCATATTGCCGAATACGTAGCATCGCAAGAAATGTCCTCGGGCTGGTTAGTGCCGGAGAACACGGATGTTTTTGCAAATTTGGTAACGCCCGTCAGGAATGCAAACCGGATATATTGATCCGACGATTTCAGCACCGAGAAAAATCCACGGTAAATTGCTTTGTCGGTCGGTAAATCCTTGCTGTTAATCAGCGGGTTGTCGTATTCGTCAACGATGATGACGGTTTTGAGTCCGGTCTTTTCATAGACGGACTGCAAGTCGTATTCAAAACGTAAGGAAATCTTGCGGCTCTCTTGTAGTGCCACCGATTTCTCTGCCTCTTGTTTTCCTTCTAATTTGTCTTTTATAAAGTCAATGTTGAATTGTATGCCGTTTTTCTCCTCATACGAATTTAAGGCGTAATTGATTTTTTCAATTAACATCATCGATCCGGAGGAATAGTCGCCGCTCACAAAATCAAGATAAAGAATCGGATATTTCACCCAATCCTTTTCCCATTGATAGATTTTGAGTCCTTCAAACAATTCCTTCTTGCCCTCGAAGTATGCGCGCAACGTATTGCACATCAGGCTTTTGCCAAACATGCGTGGACGGGCGAGGAAATACGATTTTGCCGACGAATGTGTGAGCATATATACATAGTTGGTCTTATCGACATAAATCGCTTTGCTTGTGATTAGGTCCTCAAAACTCTGTCTTCCCAACGGAAATCGGTCGAGCACCGGCTGTTCTTCTATATGATTCATGGTGTCAATGTTTTTTATGGGGCAAAGGTAAAAAAATATCGGAGAAATGAATGTTTTGGATGTTGAAAAGAGTATGATGCAATAAAAAAAAATTCTACCCACCAAATCAGTTATTTTGGATTTTGTGGGTGGAATTTATATCGGAAGTCAGAGACTACTTTGTTCCAAATGCACTGTAAACGCAGTCTACTTGTTTAATAGAAGACCAATGGTATTTTCCATATTTGTCAATGCAATATCCTTGGACGTAAACTGTTGCTGACGTATAGTTGGAATAATAATACATAGAGTATGCTACAGTACTTTGCGATTTTTCCCAACTCTTAATGTAACCCTGTCCTGTGGTAAAATAAGAATCAAAATAAGAAGCATCGCCTATAATGAACCCTGTTCCTTTTGTAGATTCTACATAAGGATAGGACAGCGTAAAACCGATTGTGTAACGGTAATTGTAATCAGTTTTGTCGTTAGCATTGTTCTCGTTGTGGTAATATCCAATGTATTTATGCTCCGATTTATTAAAACTTATTTTTTTTACAACAGGAGTGAAATCAGTTACAATTGGAGCGTCAAGCACCTCAACATCGATTTCCTGTGTGCGCTGGATCGGCTTAAAACCTGCGGCACGAGCATTACCAATATATACCAATTTTACTCCATCAGTTTCGTATTTGTTTACATAATCCTTGATTTCGTCATGTGCAGTGCTAATTGCATCTTGGAATAATGCCCAATTATCGCCCTCATTTTTAGGATCGTATTGAGTATTGTCGTTGTTAATTCGAGTATTACCCATACGTGTTGTTTCCAAAAAAATAATGTTTTCTTCTTCATGGCCTTTCACATCATCAGTTTGGGGGCGAACAGCCAAGAAACAATGTTCCGGCACTAATACTAGGGCTACATCAAGTCCTATTTTCCGATATATGGAAGCCAACAAACAACTACCGTCAACGCAGTTTGCCTGTTTATAATTGTAGCATTGGTCAAAAAATCTTACGTACTGACTATAGATTTTTGTACCATCTGTCGATTCAACAACATTAGACGAGGTTGTTGGAATGTTACTATAAGTTGTTCCACGCATTGAAAAATACTGCCAAACCCACCACATCTGTTTTTGAACATCATCTTTTGACCCTTGATTATCAATAAACTGACGATTTTCGCCAAGCGCAAGACATTGCTGTAATATCTTGTCTATATTTGGATTATCCTCATTGACATATATGGAGAACAATCCTCTCAAATCATACCCTTAATTCAAAAGGAAAACTTATGAATACCGCAGCACTTTCGAGTCTTTGGACATACATACAAAGCCTGATGCTTACATCAAGCAACAAAAGATGGTTGGCAGCCCATCTTTATGAATCCGCCGCAACGGACATAGCAACTTCAAATATCGAAGATATGTTGCCGATAGTCTCTGCCAATGACTTTCAACTATCACCCGAAACATTGTCGTTGGTTGCTGGTCTTGAACCTATGGACGAAGAAACCAACTATGATGAAATCCGTTTGAAATATTTCAAAGACAAGTATCAATTATGAATATTTTTATTGACACCAATATCCTAATTGATTATTTGGCATATCGAAAAAAATATTTTGAAAATGCCGCATATATGACCCGAAAGAATTTTTGGATATGTTAAAAAATAAATCCAAAATACAAATTTAATTCCCAAACCCAACACCTCCGTCAGCCTTTACCAATACCGAATAATTGACCCTTTCCATCGGCTCGCCGAGTGTGGAGTTTATCATTCGCACCGTGCATCCGTACTGGCCCTCCAACTTTTCGTGTTTCGTATTGAGCGTCTGTTGGTAGAGGATGCCAATCTCGTCGCGCAACATTGCGTCGCCGGTGTGAGTGTCGTAAACCATTGGAAATTCGTCGTTTACGTAATATTGTTGCAACGGCAGGCGGAGCGTATCTTTTGTGGAAGGTTGTACCATTTCGTAGGGGAAATAGATATGCCGACCGCCAATCTCCACGTCCAAAAAACGCAACGTGATGCTGCCGCCGGCGTATTGCTGTTCGCAGCGGCCAACAGCCTTGCCGTCAACGTCAAAAAACTTGACAGCCACCTGCGCCGAGCCGTCGGAACGGGCGACAACCTTGAGCCTCATCGGCACAATGGACTCTTTGAGGAGGTGTATTCTGTTGCTCAGGCGCACCCCATCATTGTCAGGAGTTGAAAACAGCCACCATACCAACGCGCCGACAACAATTGCTGCCGACGCGCAGATAATGATGAGTTTGGTTTGTTTGGTCATTTCTTACCTATGGATTTGAAAACCTTGATGTTGCCCAAAGCGTTGAGCAATTTTTTGAGCCAAGTGAAACTGAGTGCGACGTACAGGAACACCGTAGTAAACCAAATGAAGGCTATGTTGAACCAGAACGTCGGTATCTCCGTGTTGCCAATTTTCTTGACCGGTGCGTAAAAGTGCGACCGTCCGTTGCGGAATCTTGCCTTGTGGTACGCCGGGTCTTTCATCTGAATCAGCCGTCCCGACTTGCTCTCGATTATCTTGTCTAAGTCGTTCTTATTGAGGAGGTACTCGTCGAGGCGTTTGTTTTGACTCGACATTTGCAGGGCTACCACCTTGTCCCTGCCGCCGAGATGTTGGAGGAGACGCTCGTAGATGAGATCCTTCTCGTTGGAGGCGGCATATTGTTGACGTTCCGAAAGAGCCTTGAAGTCGTCCAAGAACATCATGAGTTCGTCGGCTACGGTGTCGTTGAATTTATCGCGGCAGATTTCGTCCACGCGGGCAAACTTCTTGCCGTCTGCGCCAACGATGTCCGCCACCATATTCTTTACAATGCGCAAGTCCCTGTCAACGTGTTTGGTATCCTCGCCGAGTTTGAGGGCGCGTTTAGCATTTTCAATGCGGGTCTTCAACGCCGGCACGAGGAACGACGAGTTGTAGTTGTTTTGGCTAATCTCGCGCTCCACGAGGTAGAAGTAGCGGTTGTAAGGGTTGTTTTCAAACTGTTCCAACGCCAAAGCCTCGTATGCCCACCTTGATGTCATGATGTCGCCTACAACAGGAACGCACTCGGCATCAGCCACGTTCTTGTGGATTTTGCTGAAACTTACCATCACGCCGCTAAACAACAGTTCGGGTACTATTATAAAAGGTATGGTGATGTAGATGTTTACCACGCTGTTCAACGCCGACGAGATGTTCAATCCAAGCATGTTGGCAAACGCCGACGTTGTGAAAAGCACGAGCCAATATTGCCACGTAAGTCCGTGTATTTCAAGCACAAGGTTGCCCACAAGCACAAACGAGATGGTCTGTATAGCCGATATTGCAAACAGCACAGCCACCTTGCTATTGATGTAACTCATCCAACTCAGGTTCAGGAACCGTTCTCGGCTCAGTATCATGCGGTCGCGGATAATCTCCTCCGCGCTCACCGTAAGTCCGATAAAGAGCGAACAAATCACACATATAAATATATATGCGGGGATGTTTTCGTTGTTGGCAAATACGTATGCGCCCGGGTCGTCTGCCGTGCCGCTAAAATACTTGATGAAAAACGCCAGTATGAATGCCAACAGCGGCGATTCTAAGAGGTTGATGAGCAAGTATTGCTTGTCGGTTATCTTGGACAGCACGTTTCTCTGCACAAAAATCTTAAACTGCGTCCACAGGCTCGGAATCTGGAAGTTGTTGTCGGGCAGGTCTTTCTTCTGCGACGTGTCAAAATCCTTCTTGTGTTCCTCGATTTTTGGCATGATGTTTTGGTTGAAGAGGTCGTACCATTCCTGCGGCGACACCTTGCGGGTGCGGGTGAGTTTGCCGTACTCGTCCACCATCTTTGCTTCGAGGTTGTAGAGGAGTTTTTCGGGGTTCACATTGCCGCAGGTGGGACATTCGCTCTGTTCAGCCGCCACGTCGCCGCTGATGGTCTTAAAATACACTATCGCGTCCAACGGGTTGCCATAATATGCCGGATAGCCGCCCCTGTCCATCACGAGAATCTTGTCGAACATCTTGTAGATATCCGACGACGGCTGGTGTATGTTGACGATGACGAGTTTTGCCTTGAAAGTCTGTTCCTTCAATAGCGTCATTACCATTTCGGAGTCGGCTGACGAAAGACCTGACGTAGGCTCGTCGGCGATAAGCACCGACGGCTCGCGCATGAGTTCGAGCGCGATGTTAAGTCGCTTGCGCTGACCGCCTGATATAAACTTGTTTAACGGGCCGCCCACTTTGAGGTTGCGGATTTCGTACAAGTCCATCTCGACGAGAATCTTGTTGACAGATTCGTTGATTTGCTCCTCCGTAAACTTGTCGAAACAGAGTTTGGCGTTGAAGTAAAGGTTCTGATATACAGTAAGTTCCTCAATCAAGAGGTCGTCCTGCGGCACATAACCGATAACGCCTTTGAGTTTTTCGCTCTTTTCGGCGTAGTCGTAGCCGTTGATGGTGATGCGGCCTCCTGCGAGGGAGTAGTTGCCAATCAAAAGGTTGAGCAACGTCGATTTGCCTACGCCTGAACCGCCCATGATGCCGATGAGGTTGCCAGACTCCTCGAAGAACGAGAATTTTTGAATGCCGTTCTTTGAGTTGGGGTAGTGGAACTCGATGTTGTCGGCGCAAAATTCTATCCTCGCCTTCTGTTCGTCCAAGATGAAGCGGCTCGAAATATTGCTGAAATATATCGGCGAAATCTTGGAGTTTTTGATGACGGAGCCGTTGCCGAGCAAATAGGTCTTGCCCGGATTGGTGGGAGCGTTGTTGAGGAGGATGGATTCGCCGTCGCCCACATACTTGAAAAACAGCATGTTGGTGCTTGCCATGCGGATTATCCTGATGGAGCCGCGCAGGTTTTTCTCGTGCATAAACTTGGCTCCGGCGAGGTCTGCTGGGAGTTCGGCGTCCGATGATATATACATGAGGTGGCTCTTGTCCTCAATTTTTTCGATGTCGTAGAGTACAAACGCCTTCAAAGCCTTGTATTCGGGGGTGGGAATGTTGAAGGTGTCCGCCACGGTGTTGATGAAGTCGATTTCCTTGTCGGTAACTTCCTTGCCAACGAACTCCAAAAGACGTATCACCACAATCACCTTGTCGTGTTGCTGCAGCGATTCGTTGATTTCCTCGCAGATTCTCAACACCTTCACGAAGTTGGAGGAGTTGCGTTTCCGTTGCTTGGAATCCGAAGCGTTTTTCACAGAGCCGGTCTGCACGGCGAGGTACTCGTCGAAGAGTTTGAGGAACTTGTCAGCATATTCTTGGCTGAGTTGCTGTCTGAGATACGACGACACGACGCCCCTCACGTTGTCGAAGGAATCATCCTTGGGGTCCAACGAGGCGGCTATCGCAAACATCTGCATCAACGCAGTTAATATAGACTCATTCATTATTTTAGGGTTCTAATTAAGTGCTTTTGGTCTTTCAAAAGACTTTACAAATGTAAGAAACAAATATCATACCCGCAAAAAATATTAAAAAAAGATTTAAAAAATTTTTATTGTACCAAAAATTTGCTGTAATTTTGTTTTCTGTAATAGAACATAAAACATCACAAGCAAAATGAGCATATTGGTAAACAAGGATTCCAAGGTCATAGTACAGGGATTCACAGGCAGCGAGGGCACGTTCCACGCAGGTCAGATGATAGAATACGGCACACAGGTCGTAGGCGGCGTTACACCCGGCAAGGGCGGACAGACACACCTCGACCGTCCGGTGTTCAACACGGTAAAGGAGGCGGTTGAGAAGACTGGCGCCAACGTAAGTTGTATTTTTGTGCCGCCGGCATTTGCGGCAGATTCCATCATGGAGGCTGCGGAGTCGGGCATCAAGGTAATTGTGTGCATCACAGAGGGCATCCCCACGCAAGACATGGTGAAGGTTAAGGAGTACCTCAAGGACAAGGACTGCCGTCTCATCGGCCCCAACTGTCCCGGCATCCTCACCGTTGGCGAGGCTAAGGTGGGTATCATGCCTGGATTCATCTTCCAAAAAGGTCATGTAGGCATCGTATCTCGTTCAGGCACACTCACTTACGAAGCCGTTGACCAAGTAACAAAAGCCGGACTCGGACAGACCACCGCTATCGGCATCGGCGGCGACCCCATCATCGGCACCACCACTCTTGACGCCGTAAAACTCTTCATGGCTGACCCTGAGACCGAGGGCATCATCATGATTGGCGAGATTGGCGGCAGCATGGAGACCGACGCGGCATATTGGATCAAGGAGCACGGCACCAAGCCCGTTGTAGGCTTCATCGCCGGACAGACTGCTCCCAAAGGCCGCCGCATGGGTCACGCAGGCGCAATCATTGGTGGCAAGGCAGACACCGCAGCCGCCAAGATGCAGATAATGCGCGAGTGTGGCATCCACGTAGCCGAGTCGCCCGCAGACCTCGGCAAACTGATGGCTGAGGCTCTCAAAAAGTAACGATTAAGATTTTTTTTGGGTCATAATTACGCCGCCGGAGTTGTTGTTTCCATAATTTTTTTCCCCACATCCGGCGGCATTTTTTGTTTTTTATTATGAAGACAATCAAAATATCGGCTGACATCATAGAATGTAGCAAGGACGAACTCTCTGCCGACGACCGCCGTCTTGTGCAGAGTGCCGAAGATTTTCTTCCGCACGCATACGCGCCGTACTCCAAATTCAGCGTGTCGGCGGCTGCGTTGCTCGACAACGGCGTTATCGTCAACGGCACAAACCAAGAGAATGCCGCCTCGCCGTCGGGACTTTGCGCCGAGCGAACAGCGGTATTCTACGCCAACTCCATGTACCCTAATAATAAGGTGTTGACGCTTGCAATATCGGCGTTCTTTGAGGGGCAAATAGTCAAGAATCCCATAACGCCGTGCGGTTCGTGCCGTCAGGTGTTGTTGGAGACCGAACAACGCTACCATTCGCCCATCCACCTCATACTCGCCGGACGCGACAAGTGCCTGATTGTCAACAGCATCAACGACATCCTGCCATTGAATTTCGACAGTTCGTTCTTTGATTAATATTAATACGTAATTAATTGATAATCAATTAGTTATATATTAATGTTTTGATCAACGAAAAAGGGTAGGGGAGTGGGGGTGAGGTGATCTAACGGATTGTCCGCCACGACAAAGTTATTCTTTCAATTCTTTTTAATTCTTTTAATTTTTGGAAAAAAAAGTCTGCCGTAAGGCGGACAACAAAAAAAACAAAACAATGAATTGCGCAGAAAAATATACTGAAATCCGCAGCCAACTTCCGGCTCACGTTACATTACTTGCCGTCTCCAAGACCAAGCCCGCCGACGACATCATGGCTCTTTATAATATAGGCTGCCGCGATTTTGGCGAAAACAAAGTTCAGGAGTTAACTCAGAAATACAACGAACTCCCCAAGGACATCCGTTGGCATCAGATAGGGCATTTGCAGACCAACAAAATCAAGTACATCATCCCCTTTGTCTATATGATCCACAGCATCGACAGCCTCAAACTTGCCGTAGAAGTCAACAAACAGGCTGCAAAGCACAATAGGGTAGTGGATTGCCTGTTTGAACTTAAAGTGGCTAATGAAGATACCAAGTCGGGCTTCGACATCGAAGAGTTAAAACAATTGTTTTCGCAGGGTGCGTTGAATGAGTTGAAAAACATCCGTTTCTGTGGCGTGATGGGCATGGCGACCAACACCGACGACCAAGCCGAAATCCGCAAGGAATTCTTGAACGTTAAGTCTGTATTCGATTACATAAAAGACAATTACGCCTCCGAAGTAGGGGAGTGCTTCACCCAAATCAGCATGGGCATGTCTGGCGACTACAAGATAGCCGTCGATTGCGGCAGCACGATTGTCAGGATTGGCAGCACAATATTTGGCGAGAGAGATTATGCGGTAAACTAACTGACAGTTTTCCATATACATAAAAAAATCCCCGGAACATTTCATTGCTGAAAGTTCTGGGGATTCCGTTATTATGAGAACTAAAAAAAAAACGGATGCTTACTTATCGCCCTTTGGGTATCGCTCGTTGAACTTTTTGTTCAACTCAAATACCTTGGGGTCGCCAGGCTTGAGGGACTCCGCCAATTGGAGGAATCGATGGAAGTCGTTGGGGTCAAACTCGCCGCCACTGTTAAGATACCTCGTTATCCTGTACACATACATGTCGAAAAGACTGTCGATCTTAATCTTCAAGTTGTTGTACTTGGCGCGGATACGGGCGTTCTCAGGCTGCATGGACAATGCCATCTCATACTTCTTGAGGCAAACATTATAGTTGGCCTCCTCGTTGTCCTTCAAGAGCACGTCTGCCTGTTTCTCCAACGAATAAGCGTCGTAGTTGTTGTCCACGCGGATATTCTTGGTCTTGGAGGCAAAATCCTTGGCCGTATCTACCTGTGCGTATGCAGGCACCTGGATAGAGTCTGTGGGATTTACGGCATTGCTGTCAAAGTGGACAGTGTTGTTGCTCTTGAACACGAAGAACGTCAACGCCATCGCAAATACAGCCCAAAAGCCTACACGGGTATATGGAGTATTAATCATTTTCTTGCTTGTTTTACGATTCTTTGTTACAGGCTCGTATGCAAATGCCGTGCTAATTTTGTCGGCATCCGCAGCAACATTCACCGCAAAAGGCATTTGGTCGGCATTCAAGACGCTCGACTGTTGAGGCGCGGGGAGGTTCTTGTGATACTTGAAGTCGTAGGCAATATCGTCCACTACCTCACGCAATGTAACGTAAGGACGCTCGGTGTCCATACCATTATGGATACGGCTTACGAGCGCACCAGTAAAGTACGTAGGCGCGTCGGGGTTCTTCTTGGGGAAGAGCGCAGTGGAATCCTCGTCGCAGGCAGACACGTAGTGAACGCCCTCGAAGTTCTTCATAAGCGCGGTCTCAGGAGCGTCGCCCATCGTGTTGTGGATGCCGCCACTGTGGCAAGCGTCCACCACGAAAATCTTGCGTGAAGCCGCAGAACGGCTTATCTTCTCCAATACCGACTTGGCCTCAATGGCATCGGTGTCAAGGTAGTTGACATCCATGTCGGATGTTGCGAAATAGAGTTTGTAGTTGTCTGGATTGATGATACCATGACCGCTATAATACACAAAAAGCGTGTAGTCGGGATTCTTGGCCATGTCCTTGGCGTCTGTAATCTTACGCTCGATGGTCTTGGAATCCTCGTTGAGCGATACGATGATGTTTCGCTCGTTGACACCGATGTAACGCGGGTCGAGGAACAAGTCCTTCATCAACTTGATGTTGGTCTCCACGTTGGGGATGTCTGCGTACTTGCGCGTGTTGTATCGGCTTGCGCCAATCAAAAGCACGACGTACTTGTTTTTCTTGATAAAATTAGTAGTTCTCATAATTCTAAAAATTTAAATTGTTGTTGTTAAAAAATTAAAGTTGTTGTTGTTTGCCAATTATTTCAATCAGCAATACAAATATACAAAAAATCTTTTAATTATGCAAATAATACGTTACAATTTTTCATATTTATCTATATATAAAGTGTATATTTGTAAAATATAATTTACATAATGACGTAAAAATATATAATAGAAGTGTCTGAGGTGCGTTATTCGGTTAAAAGTTAAAAAAACTTAATTTGATGCACAAAAATCACAATTCAACAAAAATAGAGTCTGAAAAATGCGGCTGTTTCAAGAAAAATTGCTAATTTTGCACGTTAAGTACATAGTAAGTAAACCAACATAAATTATGTCAGAAGATATTAACGAAAACGACAACGAAAGAATCGTTAAAGTAAACATAGACAAAGAGATGCGCAATGCCTACATCGACTATTCGATGTCGGTGATTGTGTCGAGGGCGTTGCCTGATGTGCGCGACGGTCTTAAACCTGTGCATCGCCGCGTGCTATTTGGAATGAACGAGATGGGACTTTTTTACAACAGACCTACCAAAAAGTCGGCGCGTATTGTCGGCGAGGTCATGGGTAAATTCCACCCGCATGGCGACAGTTCGGTCTATCTCACCATGGTGCGCCTCGCACAGGATTGGGTGATGCGCTACCCTCTTGTAGATGGTCAGGGTAACTTTGGCTCCATGGACGCCGATCCGCCCGCCGCAATGCGTTATACCGAGGCAAGGCTCAAAAAAATTGCCGAAGACACCCTCGTGGACCTCGACAAGGACGCTGTTGACTTTGTTCCTAACTTTGACGAATCGCTCAAAGAACCTACGGTATTGCCCACAAGGATTCCGATGCTTTTGGTAAACGGTGCGTCGGGCATCGCAGTGGGCATGGCCACAAATATGGCTCCGCACAACCTTGCGGACACTATTGATGCCATTGTCGCTTACATAGACAACAATGACATCTCCATCGAGGAACTCATCAAGGTAATCAAGGCTCCCGATTTTCCGTCGGGCGGCATTATCTATGGTTATCAGGGAGTTAAGGACGCTTATATGACGGGACGCGGCAGGATTGTGATTCGCTCCAAGTATCATATAGAGACCACATCGTCGGGCAAGCCTCAGATTATTTTTGACGAAATCCCATATATGGTCAACAAGGCGTTGGAAATCAAACACATATCCGACCTTGCTGAGGAGAAAAAAATAGAGGACATAGTTCACGCAAACGACGAATCCGACAGGAAGGGTCTGCGTGTTGTAGTAACGCTCAAACAGGGCGCGATTCCCAACGTGGTAGTCAACAAGATATTCAAGTTGACACAATTCCAGACCACCTTCAACGTCAACAACATCGCTCTCGTAAAGGGTCGCCCGAAGTTGCTGAACCTCAAAGAGTTGATAGAATGTTTCGTGGAGCATAGGCTCGATGTTGTAGTGCGCCGCTCGCGTTACGAACTCGAACAGGCGAAGAAAAAAGCCCACATTTTGGAAGGCTTGCTGATTGCGCTCGACCATTTGGACGAGGTAATCGCGCTCATCCGTGCATCCGCAAACCCCGACGAAGCCCGTGTTGGCTTGATGGAAAAATTTGGACTTTCGGACGCTCAGGCTCGCGCAATCCTCGAAATGAGGTTGCAGAAACTCACTGGACTCGAACGCGACAAGATTAAGAGCGACTACGAGGAGATTATGAAGTACATTAATTACCTCAACGAGATACTTGCAAGCCATGAAAAACAGATGGGCGTCGTGAAAGACGAACTCCTCGAAATCCGCGAAAAGTATTACGACGAGCGTCGCACGTCTATCGAGTACGCCGCATCCGAGGACTTCAACCCCGAAGATTTCTATGCCGACGACGATGTGGTAATCACAATTTCAAAACTCGGCTACATCAAGAGGACGTTGCTGTCTGAATTTAAGACGCAGCACCGTGGCGGCAAGGGCAGCAAGGGCAGCACCACGAGGGACGAAGACTTCATCTGCCACATGTTTAGCGCAACTTGCCACAATACGATGCTATTCTTCACCAAGAAAGGTAAGTGTCTGTGGCTCAAAGTTTATGAAATCCCCGAAGGAAACAAAACTTCAAAGGGTCGCGCCATTCAGAACGTTCTCAACATCGAGAGCGACGATTCGGTAATGGCTTACATCAATGTCAAGACCCTCACCGACCCGGAGTATGTGAACAACCACTATATTATAATGTGTACCAAGAACGGTGTCATCAAGAAGACCCCGCTCAGCGAATATTCGCGCCCGCGTACCAATGGTATCATTGCCATCAACGTCCGTGAGGGCGACGAACTTCTTGCCGCAAACCTCACCAACGGCAGCAACGACATTGTACTCGCCGTGAAGGGTGGCAAGGCTGTAAGGTTCAACGAGACCGATGCGCGTCCTGTGGGAAGGAATGCGTCGGGCGTCAAGGGCATCACGGTGCCGGAAGGCGACGAGGTTGTAGGCATGGTGGTTGCAGACGTTAACAACCAAGACGAGGACATCCTCGTGGTGTCGGAGAATGGATATGGCAAACGTTCCAAACTCGAAGACTACCGCGTAACATCGCGCGGCGGCAAGGGCGTCAAGACTATCAACATCACCGACAAGACCGGTCTCCTGATAGCCATCGACAAGGTTACCAACAACGACGACTTGATGATTATCAACAAGTCGGGCATCACAATCAGGGTGAAAGGCGAGACTGTGCCGATTTCGTCTCGCGCTACTCAGGGCGTGAAACTTATCGACCTCGGCAGGCGCAAGGATGCCATCGCGTCGATTGCGGTAGTTCCCAAGAGCGATGACGAGGACGAGGAAAACACAGAGGGCGCAGAGGTTGTTGCAGAGAACACGGAGGCGAGTGTTCAATCTGGCGTAGAATCTGCAACTAATGAAAGTGGAGAAGAAAACACTTCAACTCCGGCGCCGGAAAACACCGAAAATAACTAACTTACTAAACATAAAACAATGAAAAGAACATTACTGACAATTGCAGTCGCAGCCACGGTCTGCGGTTCGGCTTTGGCTCAGAATACCGACCTCAAAAAGGCGGTTGACGGTTACAAGGCCAAGATAGAATCATCCGACAAGGAAGTCAACGATGCCAAGAAGGGTGCGCAGAGCAAGACTTGGGAAAATCGCGGCAAACTGATGGTGGAGGCCTTCCGCGCCAATACCAAGGGTGTTTACGCCACGATGCCCGCATCGAAGTCTGATGCCAACCTCTTCAACAACCTCGAACTCAACATGGGCGCACCTACCGAGAAAAAGACGGAGGGCGACTATGAAGTTTGGGTATATCCCACCGTTCAATACTACATCCAAAACGACCAAGTGCAGTATTGGAAGGAGACTTACGTAGCCGATGTGGACGCGCTTCCCAAGGCCGTTGACGCTTACAAGAAGGCTGCGGAACTCGACCCAAAGGGCGCGTACAAGGACAAGAAGACCACAAAGGATCTCATCAAGGATTTGAGGAACGCTCTCTACAACGACGGTATCAACGCCTACATGCTCAAGGATTACAAGACTGCCGCCAAGGAGTTTTCCAAGGCTTTGGAACTTGTTGACTTCCCCCGCGCCGAAAACGACACCATCATTAAGGATGGTCAGATTGCCTACTATGCGGCTCTCTGCGCCAACGAATCGGGCGACAAGGCTCAGGCAGAGGCGATGTTTAAGAAAGCGGCCGATATGAACTACCAAATCAGTAGTTGCTACCACTACATCTACTTGATTACCAAGGAAAAGGGCGACGAGGCTGCCGCATTCAAGATTCTCACCGATGCTTACAAGAAGCATCCCAAAGAGGAGCAACTTCTCTACGATGTAATCAACTACTACCTTGAGAAGAAACAGTACACCGAGGCTGAGAACTACCTCAATACTGCCATCAGCGAACACCCCGACAACCTCGTGCTTTACAGCGTGAAGGCAAGCATTTACGTGAACAACTACACCGCGTTGAAGGAAAAGTACAAGGCTGATTGTGAGAAAAAACTTTCTCTCAATAAAGAAGCTTACCGTGCAAGGAACAACGCTGCTGAGAATGCCCGTGTACAAGGCGAATTGAAAGCACAGACAGCGGTTGTAGAGGCTACCAAGGCAGACTTTTTGGCAAACCAGGCTAAGGCTGCGGATTGTTACAATAAGATGCTCGCCAAGGATGCCAAAAATTACGATGCTAACTTTATGCACGGCATTTTAAGCTACGACAAGGCAGAGCTTATTCAGATAGAGAAGAATAATATCTATGTTCCGGACGACAAGGATGGCGCACAGGCAGCCGCCAAGGACAAGGAGATTCGCGCTTCTTGGACGGAATCTTGCGAATGGTTTGAGAAGGCCTACAAGGCAAGACCCACTGAGGCAAACCCGCTTCAAAACCTCAAGATGCTCTACTACAAACTCGGCGACACCGCCAACAACGCTCGCGTAAAGGAATTGCTTGACAAGATGTAGAATTTTGATGTTTGACAATATGCGAAGGGAGTGGCTTTTATGGTCGCTCCTTTTGCTTTAATATCATTAAAAAATGGCAAAAAAAATTTTTATAGTACTGATGCTGATTTATTTCGGCATAATTACGTCTAAGGCACAAAATATAGAAATCACAGGAAGGGTAGTGGAATATACCAATGTTACCAAACCGCCTGTCGGGAAAAAATCATTTGACATAGAGTCTGTTTCAGGCGTTTCTGTAACGCAAGAAGGCACTACCAACTCCACATTGACAGATGTTGACGGCAATTTTAAGATTACCGCACCAGCAAATGCTGTTTTGGTTTTTCAATACAAAGGGTATAAAAAACGCTCCATAAAAGTCAATTGGCAAACCAAGTTGTTTGTGGTGTTAAAAAGGAAAAGAGGATAGTTTAAGACAGCAATGCCTTTGCCCGTTCCTGTACCCACATCGAAAGAAACTCCAATCTTGAATCGGGCAGATTGTAGCGCGGATGTTTCTTGAAGTGGAAGTTGATAAGCCGCTGCAACATAGTGCGTTGGCGGTGGGTGAGGATTTGTGATGCCAATTTCATAAAGTCGGGATATAATGCCGGGATGATGGTTTTGGCATATTTTTTATAGTTGGCAATGTCGTCGTCCATGGCATAGCAAAAAAGCGACAGCCCGTTGTCGAAAATTGGTGCTGGGGCAACGATTTTGTTTGTCTGATTGTCAACCATAAAGCCAAAATTACCTGTATGTCGGTCTTGGTTGAGGATAATCGCGTCAAAAACAAACATATCTACAATTGCGTCGTAAAACTCGTTGCCAAGAGATTTGTAAAAATCCAATAGGGGAGTGATGCCTTCAAATTTGATGAGGTTTCCAGTTGGTACGAAGGATATTTCTTTGGATGTAAACAATGCACACGTGCTGCACAAACGCCCTTTCCATTTGCTAAGACCGTATGGTATAGCGTTGATATTCATTGTTTTGGCAACCTGATAGGCGTAAAACTCGCTGTAAGGTTCCAATCCCGTGTTTGCCGCGCCAACTGTCCCCGACTTGTATAATGAAATCTTGCCGTCGAGCCGCCGCCATGCTTTCGCCAACATTCCGTTTGTGGTAAATTCGGGCGAGGAGCGAAATCCTGTCTTCAAATACGACCCGTATCCCGTGAACGCTATCGCGCCCAAAACCGTTGAAAACCTGTTGTCGTACAAGTTTAATTCGCCAAAAGTACGGCACTCGTTTTCAGGGCATAGCCAATAGCAATCGTTGAGCGACAGTCCATAGCAAACCGAAAGTATTCCGCAAAGGTCGTTTTCGTTGAGACCAAGACGCGACAGAAAATTCTTGACGTAGTATCTGTTGGCAGGTATCGTTCTGTGTTTCAGCCATTTCAACAGTTTCTCTTCCGATATTTCTCCGTTAAATTCTAATGGAAGATGTTTTATATTTTCATCGTTGACGGTTTCCTTGTGGATGTTGCATACCACATCCGAATCTCCGTTTTGCAACGAAAATTGGAAGATGGTCGAGTCGAAATATTTAAGTTGAAATTGCATAAACATCATTTAATTTTGTGGGACAAAGATGGTTATTTTTTTTATAATTGCCAAAAAAAAGTACCATCCCCTCCCCCGCCGCATTTTGTCAGATAATTAATATTATGTTAAATAAATCATGTGCAAATGTGTAAGATTGTGTTCTGTTATTATTTTCAATAATACGATATTGTATTTGTATTTAATTTAAAACAAACTACTTATAGAACATTATTGTAGTACGCTTTACACATATATCAATATATCTATGAAAATTTTGACTGTATAATATTATGTTAAATAGAAATATTGGGGTAAAATACACATTTTTTGATTGAGAATAATGTTTTTTTCAATAATTTGGTTTGTGAAAATGCTTTGTATATGGTTTATTTTGTGTTTAATAAGTGTCTGCTCTACCCTATCGTATTTTTTGTGTGCCAAACTAAATTATTTTGGAATGTTTTTTTGGTGTCTGTTAAAATATTTGTTACCTTTGTGGCGTTTTAAAGAAAAACTAATAAATCAAAATTTCACTATGAAAAAACTTACATTCTGCCTTATGGCACTCGCAATGGTCGCTTCGACGATGTTTACATCGTGCGGCAGCGACGATGATGACGACGACAATGGCGGCGGCATTTTGGACAAAATCAACTCGCTGTCGGCTTCTGTGAAAGGCGGTTCTTTCTCTACAAGTGCTGCTGGTTTTTATCAGTCGGCAAGCAAGGCTACTGAAACCGGTACAAGCAAATTGAGCGATTTCTTTGGCGGCTCCACCGAAGGTACGACCACCATTGCTGGTACTGAGAAGGGCAAGCAACTTGCTATCAACATCAAGGGTACTAAATCGGGAACGTATGAACTCAGTTTGGGTACTTCCGATGAGGCTGTTGCCAATGCAATTGTTACAGTACTTGGCGGCGGTTCTGTGAAGGACGCTATCAAAAATGCGGTAAAAACTGACGCTATGGTTATCTATCGTGCGTCGGGCGACGAAGAAGGCAGTGCAACTTACTACATGTCAACCCAGGCAAGTGTTACCGTGAACTTTGATCTTCTCGTGTATTCCGAAGGCTCGTTCACCGCAACAATGGTGAACAGCGCAAAGGATACTTTCACAATCACGGACGGTCGTTTCCAAGTATTTGGTAAGCCTGTAATTAAGACATCCTCATCGTCTAAGTAATTTAGGCAATTTCTGTAATCCATCAATTAAAAGGAGCAACAAAAAAGTTGTTCCTTTTTTTGCGTGTTTAATTGAAAAAATGTTATATTAGCAGCCGAATTACAATGAAATATTAACTACTAAACAATCTGTATTATGAAAAAAATCACATTTTGCCTGATGGCTCTGATTGCCTTGTTGGTGTCGTGCGTTGCGAAAGACAAGGATAAGGAGGAGGACGAGCAGAGGAAAGATCTCGATTTCCAATACATTAAGGCTGCGCGCAAGGTTTTCAAGGGGACGTTGACTGACGATGAAGGTTGGCGCATAGACAACAAGGTGGTTGCGGTGTCCACTGACGGTGCTGATTCTCAAGAGACAACTGGCATTAAGGGGAAAATTGCCGATATTTTCAAGGCGACCAAGACTGGTAGAACCACCATCTATGGCATGGGGAACAATGAGTTTATTTCGATGACTTTCAATGGCAAAGGAACATCTGACGCCAAGGCATATTCTGTTGCACAAAAACTTGACGAGAATCTGTACGATTTGTTCGTTGAATATCTCAATACTGGTTTGTTGACAGAGACCATGGAAGGAAAATTTGATTTTGATGCGTTGGTCATTTACAAGGGCGCAATGGATGACGACTTGTGGTTTTCATACGAGTGCACCATTAATCCTACTTTCTTTTCGGTGGCTAATGTGGATTACATCCAAGGTACGTTTACTGCAAGGATGAGGAATAAGGATGGCGACACGTTTATCCTGATGCCGGGTGCGTTTTCTTGTTTGGGATTATGATTGGTAGGCAGCGGCGTGGTAGCGCTATGCCTTTGCCAATGCAAATACGCTGACCTTACATTCGGGCATCGCCTCTAATAGTTTTTTTGCGCATGCAAGCAGGGTGGAGCCTGTTGTGAATACGTCGTCAACTATGAGGAAGTGGCTGTGGGTGCACTCCCCTACTCTATTGGCGGCAAAAATTTTGTGAGCGTTTTTGATGCGCTCGTCGCGGCTCATATATGTCTGTGTCTTGGAATTGGTGGTCTTTTGTAAGATGTCTTCGCGTATCGGAATGTCAAGTATCTGCGACATACCAGCCGCTATGCGCTCCGCCTGGTTGAATCCGCGAATTTTTATTTTGGCTGGGTGCATTGGTACGGGCAGTATGTAGTCGATGTTGGCAAAACGGCCGTATTTTTTGAGTTCTTGCGCCGCCATGCGTCCGAGTTGTACGCCGAGTTCGGGATGGCGGTAATATTTGATGTTGTGCATCAGCGATTGCGTCCAGTCGCCTTTTTTGAACAGCAGGTAACAGCATCCGTATTCTATCTTGATGGATTCGCGGAAAAACACGTCGGTAATGAGATTTTCTTCGTGTTTGTAGTAATCCACTTTTGTAATGTCCATCAGACATTTGGCGCAGATAAGTTGGCTGTTGTCGGACAACTGACCTTGCCCGCAGCCAAGGCATGTGTGCGGCCATACTACGTCCACAACGTCGTGCGCAATTTGTTGTATGATTGGGAATACGGACAGCATGTTTACAGGTTTTTGTAAAGTACACCGTATTCTATCTCGCCGTTTTCGTTTTTGGTGGCTTTCCAGCGTTTGTGAGTCCAGAGCCAAGTCTCTGGCTGATTGCGCATTACCTCTTCGAGTTTAGACATGTACTTCTGTGTAATCTCGCCTTTTTCGCATTTGGACGGGTCTTCGGCAATCATCGACACGTAGCAGCGGTAATAGCCTCGTTTTTCGCGCCTTATCTCCATGAAGATAACGGGAAGGTCAAAGAGTTTGGCGTAGTTTTCGATGCCGGGCAGACAGGCTGTGTCCATCCCGAAAAACTTGACCCAAATGGAACGCTTGACATTGGGATTGTTTTGGTCGCCCGCCATGCAGAAGCCCGTAGGCTGTTTTTCTCTCATCCCAAAGGCAAATCTGGTCTTCTCTATCGGACAAAAATGCGTTCCTCTTTGTTCGCGGCAACGGACAGTGTAGTTGCTGATGTATTGGTTGTGCAGCGGCTTGAAGATTGCGCAGAATTTGTGCTTGTGTTCGTATTTAACAGTCTGAGTGGTCCACTCCCAGTTGCCGTGGTGCCCCATCGCAACTATCATCGACTTGCCCTCGGCATACAAACGTTCCGGGATTGTAAGGTCGTCGTACACAAGGCGTTTGCGGAGTTTTTCGGCGGGATAGGTGTAACCTTTGAGACTCTCCATGAAGAGGTCCACCATGTACTTGTAATACTTCTTTTTGATGAGGTCGCGATCCTCCTTGGATTTTTCGGGGAAACACATCGCGAGGTTTTTGTCAACCACTTTTACACGGTAACGCAACACTCTGAAAATCAGGAAACTTATCACGTCCGACTCCAAGTAGAGCAGCCAGAACGGTGTGATTCTGAATCCGAAGATGAACATCCTGTAAAACAGGTAGCCGATATATTGGAAAAAATTTTTCATAATCAGTTGTTTTTGCTGTATTCTTTGTACAATTGCGTAATAATTAGGTAGAGGTCGTAGTCGTTGCGGGTGAGGATAAAGTCGCGGTCGAGCCTGAAATGTTCGATGAACTTGGTGGCGTCCTCGTGCGACATGCCCGTTATTTCCGCCACTATGGTTGGATTGTATTTCTGGTAGGCGGCTTCGTTGAGTTCCTCCTGACGCTTAAACTCGGCGATTTTTTTCTCTGCCTTTCTGCGTTTGCGGGCGGCGGCGTCAAAAGAAATGCCCACTCCAAGCGTCCCACGGCGCAGTTCTTGAAGTTCGCGGACATCGATGAGGTTCTTTTTCCAAGTTTCGATGGTCGCCATGTAATACGGCTCCTCCTTGATTGGCACTTGCTCGTAGTCGTACAGGAACGACCGCCACCGCTCGGCATAGATACTGATGGTGGAGAGTTCGTAGAGGCGCGGTTGGAGGGTGATTTCGCCAAGTTCCACAACGGTTTCGTCGTCGCTGAAATCGAGTTCGCTGATGGCAAAGCCCGTTATCTCGTATCCGATGCACGAAACTTTTACGGTGTCGGTGCGCACCATGAGCATCCTGAACCGCCCTTCGGTGTCGCTGATGCACGCCGAAGACCTGTTGATATTGACAATGTGCGCAAACTGCACCGCGTCGCCGTCGGGATTGACGAGCGTGCCGCGCACTTCATAGACCTTTTGCTGTGAGTGTGCCGCTAATCCCAACAGCAACATCATTAGCATGATAGCCGTTTTTTTCAAGTAGATGTGTGCCACTTTTATAGATTAGTTGTTTTGTCGGCGGCAAATTTAGGAATTAGTATTTGCATCAAAAAATTTTTTTTAAATGTTTAACAAAAGATTAGGATAAAATAATTTTTGTAATGTGGAACTTTATGTGTAAATTTGGCAACTAAAAGTTTTATGACAATCATGACAAAAAAATTTGATGATATAATGCTTGACGGCCGTAATTATCGCAGCCGCATAATCGACATGGCTGGCGGAATCCCCGACGAAGACGAGGACGACGACGATGATTACGACAACAACAAGAACAACAACAACGGCAACAACAACACTCAGAGCGGTGCTCAGAACCCAGGCAGCACCGAAACGCCAGTATTGGACAATTTTGGCACCGACCTTACCAAGGCGGCGGAGGACGGTCGTCTCGACCCAATTGTAGGACGCGCCAAAGAAGTGGAGCGACTTGTACAGATACTTAGTCGCCGCAAGAAAAACAACCCCGTACTCATTGGCGAGCCGGGTGTTGGCAAAAGTGCTATCGTGGAGGGACTTGCCATCAAGATTGCAAAGAAGGACGTGTCGCGTGTTTTGTACGGCAAACGTGTGGTGTCTCTCGACATGGGCGCGATAGTGGCAGGAACCAAGTACCGTGGACAGTTTGAGGAGAGGATGAAGACTATTATCAACGAACTCTCTCATAATAAGAATGTTATAATCTTCATAGACGAAATCCACAACATCGTGGGCGCGGGCAATAGCGGCGCACTCGACGCAAGCAATATGCTCAAACCTGCCCTGGCGCGTGGCGAGATACAGTGCATCGGCGCAACCACCTTGGATGAGTACCGCGAAACCATAGAGAAGGACGGCGCATTGGAGCGTCGTTTCCAAAAAATAATCGTGGAGCCTACTTCGGTAGAAGAAACCATCACCATTCTCAACAACATCAAGGACAAATACGAGAGCCACCACAACGTCAATTACACCCCGGAGGCGATAGAGGCGTGTGTAAAACTCTCCGACCGTTACATAAGCGACCGTTGCCTGCCCGACAAGGCGATAGACGCGATGGACGAGGCGGGTTCGCGGGTTCACATTACCAAAATAAGCGTCCCTGAACGCATCGACGAAATCGAAAAACAGATTCAGGGCATCAAGGAGCAGAAGTTGAAAGCCGTTGACAGTCAGAACTTCGAGTTGGCGGCAAGTTTCCGCGACAAAGAGAGCGAACTCAATAAACTTCTTGCCGCCGAACAAGAGAAATGGGACAAGGAACTATCACAGAAACGTGACACTGTGAACGCAAGCAACATCGAGGAAGTGATAGCGATGATGAGTGGCGTACCTGTTACAAGGATTGCCGAGGCGGAAGGTCAGCGTCTCCGCAAGATGCGCGAGGCACTCAAAGGCAAGGTAATCGGACAGGACGAGGCTGTGGATAAGGTGGTGAAGGCCATCCAGCGCAACCGTATCGGTCTCAAAGACCCCAACCGTCCCATCGGCACGTTCATTTTCCTTGGACCTACGGGCGTGGGCAAGACGCAGTTAGCCAAGGTGTTAGCCGAATACATGTTTGACAGCAAGGATTCACTCATCCGCATCGACATGAGCGAGTACATGGAAAAATATTCCGTATCAAGGCTTATCGGCGCGGCTCCGGGCTACATCGGCTACGAGGAGGGCGGTCAGTTGACCGAAAAAGTGCGCCGCAAGCCATATTCCATCATCCTTCTCGACGAAATAGAGAAGGCGCACCCCGACACTTACAATATATTCTTGCAGGTGTTTGACGAGGGAAGGCTCACCGACGGCGGCGGCAGGACAGTGGATTTCAAGAACACTATTATAATAATGACGTCCAACATTGGCGCACGCGACATCCAAAACTATGGACACGGTCTTGGTTTTGGCAGCGGCGACAGCAATCCCGACGAAAATAACAAGGCGATAGTTGACAAGGCTCTCAAAAAAGCATTTTCGCCGGAGTTCCTTAACAGGATTGACGACATTGTTACATTCAATTCGCTCTCCCGCGAGGACATCCACAAGATTATCGACATCGAACTCGACGGACTCTTTAAGCGCATTGCGGAACACAAATACCACCTTACACTCACAGATAAGGCTAAGGATTTTCTCTCCGACAAGGGCTACGATCCCAAGTTTGGTGCGCGTCCGCTCAAACGCGCCATCCAAAAATACTTGGAGGACGAACTTGCAGAGGTGCTACTCGAAACAGAAGTCAAGGAAGGCGACGAGATTTTGGCTGACGTTGACGAAAGCGGCGAAAAACTGAAAATTACAACTATAGAACCAAATAATAGTACTGATGCTACTAATGCTGACACGCTTTAAGCATTAGTTTAACTAATCCGGTGAAACAAATTTGATTGTATAACAGATAATGTATAATTCATAATCGAGCCTTTGCCGGATGGCCGATTATGAATTACACATTATAAATGATGAATAGAGAAATGATAGACCTGACATATCTTAACGACATCACAGATGGCGACGTTGCCACTAAGAAACAGTTGATAGAATTGTTTTTTGTACAGGCGGACGAAATCAAGCAGCGTTTTATCGTTGCTCAATTATCAGGCGACTCCGACGAGATAGGCCGCACAGCGCACATCGCCAAGTCAACTACCCGCGTGATGGGCATCAATAATGTAGCCGACAAGATGGAGGAACTACAACGCCTTGCCGAACATCACGAATCGCCCGAGAAGTACTCGGCGTTGGTGCAGTTTTATCTTGACGAGATTCCATGCGCTGTGGAGGAGTTGAAGAAGGAGTTGGCGAAACTGTAATTTTGTTAGTATCAGGCGAAACTTTAATATCTCCTTGATGCCAAATATTCCTTGGCAACAATCACGTTTCTTTTGCCGATGTACTCCGCATATTGAGAGTCAAAATGTGTGCGGCTGTCCACCGTGGCGTCGTATTTGTCGATGGCGGCGAGAAGAAGTTCCATCACCTCGCGGACGGCGTGCCTCTCCCCTACTTGTGCCGTTACGTAATCAGCCAAATGGTTGTTTTTCACGTAGTTGGCAAACATCGGGGCGGCATCGTGGCGCACTTGGAATCGCAGACCGCATTGTTCGGCTACGGTGAGGTCCAATATGTCGTCATATACAAATGCCACCTCGTCAGGTTTGACATCAAAATCGCGCAAAACTATCTTAAAGCCTTCGTTCTTGTCTTTGAATCCAAGGCACTTAAAATCAAGGTGTTCGCGGCGGACAAAGAGTTCTGTATTCTTGTTGTCCATGCCGGAAATAATGCCGGCGAGCAGGATGTTGCCCGTCAGCATTTGGTATCCGAAACGGAGCATGTTTAATCCCATAGAATCTACCTCCGAGAAAGGGGAATATACCCCGTCGCCCTTGAACCCACCGTTGAAAACACCGTCCCAATCGAAGATTATCATCTTGATTTTCAGTGCTTTTGCGATGAAATCAGGGTACGAAACAAGAAACTCCCCTCCCCTCTCGGCAAATAGATTGAGATTACAGAAATTGGGTTCCACAATGTTTAGAGCAAATCCTGAATGTCCAACATGCCGACCGGCTTGCCGTTTTCTGTAACGACGAGCGTGTCTATCTTGTATTGCTTAAACAACTGCGACGATTCGATGAGGTAAGCGTTTGAATCGATTGTAACCGGCTGTTTAGAAGGCAGATACGTCAACTGTTTGCCGAGTACCGAATCGCCTTCCTTCTCCACGAGACGACGGAGGTCGCCATCGGTGAAGATGCCGTAGAGCGAGCCGTTGTCCTCCAAAATAGTGATTGCGCCAAGTTTTGAGAGTGTCATCTTTACAAGAGCCTCGTTGATGGTGGCGTTTTTGGAGATGGTGGAATTGTCGGCGCGGTAGAGGTCTTTCACCTTGGTAGTCATCAACTTGGTGTCCTCAAAGAACTGCTGGGTGCCGAGCGAGGTGAAGTTGTTTTGCGGGAGAAGTTGGAGCACTTTCCACGGCACGGTGATGGTGTGGCAGCCGATGTTGAGCGCGTTCTTTACGTGTTCCGGGTTGCGCACCGACGAAAACATGATTTTCGAGGGATAGTTGTACTTGTTGACAGCGTTAACACACTGCTCCACAAGGCTGAGCGCGTCGTGTCCCTGGTCTTGGAGACGGCCAACGAGCGGGCAGACGTATGTAGCACCCGCCTGCATGGCGATGTACGCCTGTTGGAGTGTATATATAAGGTGCATGTTCACCAAGTAGCCTTCGCTGCGGAGAATGTGGCAAGCCTTTGCGCCTTCGAGCGAGATGGGAATCTTGTAAACGGTCTTGTTTTTGTCGAGACCAAGGTCGTTCTGACGGTGCGCCTCCGAAATGATTTCCTCGGCAGTGCGTCCGAGAGCCTCAATCTGGAGGATTGGGACGATTTTGGCAAGTTTGAGGATAACGCCGTCCACATCGTTGATGCCCTCGCGGTGCATGAAGGTCGGCGTGGTGGTCAAGCCGGTGAGAAAACCGAGTTTGAACGCTGTTTCAATTTCGGCAAGGTTGGCCGAATCGAGATATAATTCCATGTTTTTTGTATAGTTTTATCTGTATTTAACTTCGATGTTGTGTAGTTCGATAAGAGGTTTAAGAAACTCCTCCAATTCGCTGAGTTTCAACTGGCTTGCGGCGTCGCACTTTGCAGTTTCAGGTGTCGGGTGGGCTTCAATAAACAGACCGTCGATGCCGGCTGCAACGCCAGCACGTGCGAGAGTTTTAAGATACTGACGCGCACCGCCGTTGGGGTCTGCCGACGGGATGCCGTATTTGCGGATGGAGTGGGTTACGTCAAACACAACCGGGTAGCCGGTCTCCCTCAGATGGTAAAAACTGCGGGGGTCCACCACCAAATCGTTGTAGCCGAATGTGTAGCCGCGCTCGGTGAGGATTATCTTGCTGTTGCCGCATGATTCTATCTTCTGGCAGGGCTTAATCATGTTTTCGGGCGCGAGAAACTGACCGTGTTTCAAGTTGACCACCGCGCCGGTCTTGGCTGTTTCGGTTACAAGCCCAGTCTGCATACAGAGGTATGCGGGTATCTGGATTACGTCGAGAACCTCGGCGGCGGGCTTGATGTGTTCGGGGTAGTGGATGTCGGAGAGTACGGGCATATCAAACTCGCGCTTGATTCGAGCCAAGAGTTCGAGGCCTTTGTCGAGACCGGGGCCAAGGTAATAATCGACACTCGACCTGTTGTCTTTCATAAACGACGACTTGAAGATGACTGGCAACTGCAACTTCTCTGCCGTCTGCTTGACGTGTTCGGCGGTACGCATCATCAGGTCGTCTTCCTCTATGACGCACGGCCCGCAGATGAGGAACAACTGCGGCGCACCACATTCTATATCTCTTACTTTTACTATTTTTTTCATTGTGATATACTTAATAATATATGCGTTGCAAAGTTAATAATTATTTTTCTAACATCCCAGTCAGCGTCTGATAATTGGGAATCTTGCCGTGAATGTTGATCCGATGCCGAGGGTAGATTCTACCAAGATGTCGCCGTCGAGGAGTTCCACAATCTGTTTTACAATGGAGAGACCTAATCCTGCCCCATCGTAACACTTGCTGCCGGTCTGTGGTGCTTTCCAGAATTTTTTGAAAATATCGCGGTGGTACGCCTTGTCGATGCCGATGCCGGTGTCAGTCACTTGAAATTCGAGCATTTCCATGCCGTTTGGGTCGGTGTAAAAACCTGCCGAAAGTGTTACAGTGCCTTCTTCTGTAAATTTGATGGCATTTTCCACAATCAGGGTGATGGCGTGGCACATCAGGCTGTCGTCGCCGTACAGGTGTATTGTTTGCGATGCTCCAAGGCCGTTGTTTAGCACGTAGCATACGGTGTTTCGCTTGTCTGCCACGAGGAGGCTCTTGGTGCTGTTGTAGATGAAATCTATGGTGAATATTACGTCAAACACGTTGGGGTGCGGCGTAATGTTGCCGGCTTCAAGGCTGTTGATGAAGGCTGCGTTGTCGCAAAAATTGAGTAGGTAGCGCACACTCCTTTTTAGTTGTACAACGAGCATTTCGCGGGTTTCGGTGTCGCAGTCGGGCTGGGATAGCACGTCGCAGCATCCCACGATAACGTTGAGCGGAGTGCGTATCTCGTGCGAAATGGTTTTGAGGAACGCCGTCTGCAATCTCAGAGCCTCCTCATGGACGGTATTGTCTGTACTCGTGTTGCCGTTTGCCATATTTTTGCTGGTTAAATATTGCCGGTATTCAATCTTCAAAATTATTGATAATTTTTGAATTATCAAAAAAAGTTTGCTTTATTTTTTGATTTTTTTTGCAATATAGCCTCCGGGAAGCCTGATTCTTGCCTTGTACGACTTGCGGAGCGACATTTCGTTGACTATCGCCCTCGAAAGTTCGTTGTGGTTGGCGTCGGAAAAATGCTCCCAGTACATGATGCCCCCAAGGTCGTGGATGAACACGTAGTCAACTTTGCGCGACACCGACTCCTTGTCGTCGTAACTGATGAAAATTTTTTCGTTTCTGTTGTATATATAAGGTGCGTATGCCTGGCGGTCCCAGTAGCGGCGGTATCCGGTGTTTGGTTTGAGGAGCGAGGTGATGTTGCGGTAACTCACCGACCCAACGCCTTTGCCCGCCTGGTATATCACAGAATTGTTGTGCGGCTCCACGCCCGTCCATTTGCGCCCGTAGAACGCCGCGCCAATTATGATTTTGGATTTTGGGATGCCTTTGCTGACGTACATGTCAACAATTCGAGCCACGGAATGTCCGCGAGGCTTGCCAGACGGCGCGAAAAGGTTGGTGTGGTGCCCTGTAAACTCGTTCCATTGTCCGTGGAAGTCGTAGGTCATTATAAAAAAATAGTCCACCGACGGCGTTATCTTCAACGGCTCTATATAACTAAGGTATTGCTCGAATGCGCCCGACGCCACGGTAACGTAGTATTTTTTGCCGTCTTTGCGTGATGCCTCGTCGAAGGCTGCGCGGAGTTCCGACAATAGTGCCGTAAAGTTGGTCCTGTCGGCGGCGCGTGTAGCCTTTTTCATGCCGGGAAACTCCCAGTCAACGTCGATGCCGTCAAGTCCGTAACTCCTTACAAACCTCACTGCGTCGTCCACAAATACGTCGCGGTTTGCCTTTGTGCCAGCCATTTGGGTGAAAACTTTTTCCGTGCCTTGACCGCCTACCGACATAAGCACTTTGAGGTTTGGGTATTTGTGTTTGAGGCTTCGCGCCACGTGGAAGTTTTGCGCGTCAGACGGGTGCAGGAGCCCTATGTGGTTGTTTTTGATAACAGTAAACGCCATGTTGAGAATATCGACGCCTTCAAGGTCTATCTGCCTGACGTTGAGCACCCTGTTGCCAATGTGCAAGTATGCCGCCACTACGGGTGTCTGAGCCTTGCGGTATGCCTCTGGCGGGTCTGTGTTAAGGTTGCCTTCGTCAGGGTTGGCAAGGCAGCCCGCCGTGAGCAGCAGGTATGCCGCCATTAACATGCTGAGTAAGCGTTTGTGCAATGTTTGGTACATTTTCTTTGTTGAATCGAAACTGTCTTGAAATATTACAGGCTGCAAAGATACAAATAATGATAATAGGATAGAAAAAACTTTTTCGTTGGCGGTGATGCAATACTTTTTGTTGGTGGGTTGATGTTGTTGATAATCAGATTGTTGTCTATCCTTATATTTAGTCGCCATTAAAAAAAAAAAAAAATTGCATAAAAAATTTGCATATATGGCAAAAAGTTGCTAATATTGCACCCTGAAAAAAACATGAATAAAAGAATATCATTAACAATAAAACCATGGAATTATTAAAAGTAGTTGAAGAGCAGTATTCTCTCAAAAGGGAGTGGCCGAGATTCAACAGTGGAGACACAGTAACAGTATCTTATAAGATTGTAGAAGGCAACAAAGAACGTATCCAGCAGTTTAGGGGCGTTGTAATCCAGAGGAAGGGCGCAGGAATCAGCGCAACATTCACCGTAAGGAAGATGTCCGGCAGCGTAGGCGTAGAGAGGATTTTCCCCGTAGAATCTCCTTTCATCTCCAGCGTTGAGGTAAACAAGAGAGGCAAGGTTCGTCGCGCAAGAATCTATTACGTAAGGGAGCTCACCGGCAAGAAGGCTCGCATCAAGGAGAAGAAGGTCAACGTAAAGACGGTTTAATCTTCGTCTTGGGGCTAAAACGACAGAGACCATTGCAAACCTCAGATACAAGAAAATCCCCGGAACAGGTTTTTGGGGATTTTTTTATATGTCGGGGCAAAATAAGAACAACACAACACTAACAAGTAAATGGCAAACAAAGAAGAACAAAACCTGCAGGAGCAGGATCAGCTCGAAAACGTCGAGCAGTCGCTTGGCAGGGCGGAGATGTTCGTAGAGGAGAATAGGGACAAACTTATGCTTGTACTTACCGTTGTGGTAGTGCTAATCCTTGGCGTATGGGCTTACTTCAAGTTCATCAAAGGTCCCAAGGAGGTTAACGCCGCCGCACAGATGCATCAGGCTGAACTCAATCTCCAGCGCGACTCCATCAACTGGGCTCTCAACGGCGATGGCAACTATCCCGGATTCCTTCAAATAATCGACGATTATTCTGGCACCAAGGCGGGCAACAACGCCAAGTATTACGCCGGTGCATGCTACATGAAGCTCGGTCAGTACGACCAGGCTATCAAGATGCTCGAAGGCTTTTCCTCGTCAGATCCGGTGCTCGAACCGGTGTCGATAGGTCTTATCGGCGACGCTTACATGGAAAAGGGCGATGTTGACAAGGCCATCTCGCAGTACGGCAAGGCTGTGGCAAAGGCAGGCGACAACAAGTTTGTTGCTCCGCTCTACATGCAGAAACTCGCCGTTGCTTACGAAAAGCAGCAGAAATTTGCAGACGCCCGTGGCGTTTACGAAAAGATAAAGGCTAACTTCCCCTCTTCTACCGAAGCCCGCGATGCCCAGAAAATGTTAGAGGCATTGGCAAGCAAATAGAGGAGTCTTTTTTAGAAGGATATATAAAACCTGTGGCAAAAAGATTTTGCTGCAGGTTTTTTTTTGTGGTATTGTTTTTTTATCTTATCTTTGTGGTATGAATCTGCCATTTAAGAATTGGAAAAACAGATTCACTATAAACATTATCAAAATGGATAAAAAAATTACACAAGACGACATCAACCGCACGGTTTGGAAGGCCTGCGACACTTTCAGAGGTGTCATCGACCCGAGTCAATACAAGGATTATATACTTACTATGCTGTTTTTGAAGTATGTAAGCAATGTATATAAATCCAAACTAAACGATTATCTCGAAAAATACAACGGCGACCGCGAACGTGCCGAGCGTGCAATGCGCCACGAGCGTTTTGTGGTGCCGGAAAAAAGTTCGTTTGATTACCTATTCAACAACCGAAACGCCACCAATATCGGCGAACTTATCGACGAAGCCCTTGCCGACCTTGAAGATGCCAACCGCGAAAAGATGAGCAGCGAGGACGGCAGCAGCATTTTCCGCAATATAAGTTTCAACAGCGCAAATCTCGGCGAACCGAAAGAGAAAAACGCCCGACTAAAAAACCTTTTGCAAGATTTTGCCGAAGTGGACCTCGACGAGTCGCACCTTGAAAACAACGATATTATCGGCGACGCATATATGTTTCTTGTGTCAACCTTTGCAAGCGAGGCGGGCAAAAAGGCAGGCGACTTTTTTACGCCGGCAGAAGTATCTACTTTACTTGCAAAACTTACCAAGAGCAAACCCGGTGCGCGTATCTGCGACGTTACATGTGGTTCGGGCTCGTTGCTTATAAAGGCGGGCAAAGAAGTCGGCAACAACAATTTTTCACTTTACGGACAGGAAGTGAACGGCAGCACATGGGCTTTGGCAATGATGAACATGTTTCTCCATGAGTTCGACAACGCAGTAATCCGTTGGGGCGACACCTTGCGAAATCCAAAACTCAAATGCAATGACAAACTTATGAAATTTGACACAGTAGTGGCCAATCCGCCGTTTTCGCTCGACAAGTGGGGCGCAGAAGAGGCGGAAAACGATCCCTTCAACCGTTTTTGGCGTGGCATTCCACCAAAAAGCAAAGGCGACTGGGCGTTTATCAGCCACATGCTCGAAGTGGCAGACGACAACGGTGGCAAAGTTGGTGTCATTATTCCTCACGGTGTGCTGTTTCGTGGAGCAAGCGAGGGCAAAATCCGTCAATATATTTTGGAAAAGGAGCATATTTTGGAGGCTGTGATAGGGTTGCCCGCCAACTTGTTTTATGGCACTGGCATTCCTGCCGCCATCGCAATTTTCCGCAAGGGACGCAACACGCAGAACGTGCTCTTCATAGATGCAAGCCGCGAGTTTGAAAACGGCAAAAACCAAAACAAACTCCGCCCCCAGGACATCGACCACATCGTCAGTGTCTATGAAAAGTTTGTGAAAGGCGAACTCCCTGCCGGTGTTGCCGAAGACAAATACGCCTTTGTTGCCACACCCGACGACATACGCGAAAACGATTTCAACCTCAATATTCCGCGTTATGTGGACACCTACGAGGAAGAAGCCGAAATTGACATCCCCGCCGTACAATCAGAAATCGAACATTTAGAAGCCGAATTGTCTGAGGTACAGGGAAAAATGAAAGAGTATTTAAAGGAGTTGGGATATTAATCTAAACATTTAGAATTATGAACAAAAACCAACATATACCGCAAGGCTACAAATCATCGCCCCTTGGAATCATCCCCGAAGATTGGGAGTTGAAGAGGCTGGGAGAAGTATGTATTTTTTTAGATGCTCAACGAATTCCAATCAAAGATGCTGATAGGGGCAAAATGCGAGGAAAGTATCCATATTATGGGGCATCTGGCATCATTGATTATGTTAATGATTATCTTTTTGATGATGATTTAATTCTATTAGGAGAAGACGGCGCAAACATAATTAACAGAAGTACACCTCTCGCTTTTCTCGTAAGTGGTAAAATATGGGTAAACAATCACGCACATGTTCTAAAACCGAAAGATAAGTATAATAGATATTTCATATGTAATTATTTGGAAACGTTGTCTTATGATAAATACAATACAGGTACAGCACAACCCAAATTAAATAGAGAAATCTGTGAAAACATTCCTATTTTGCTGCCAAAAAAGATAGAGCAAAACAAAATCGCCGAAATACTTCAACTTTGGGACACCGCCATCGCAAAGCAAACCCAATTAGTTGAAAAACTTACCTTGCGCAAACGCGGCCTTATGCAACAATTGCTTACGGGAAAGAAAAGGTTGAAAGGGTTTGAAGGGGAATGGAAAAGGATTCTCATCAAAAATTTTGCAAAAGAAGTCAGCATTCGGAATTCAAATTGCAAAGATTATATTGTTCTTTCTTGCACAAAATATGACGGACTTGTACCATCTCTTGAATATTTTGGAAAGAAAATATATTCTGACGATTTAAGTAGTTACAAAATAATACCCAATGGGTACTTTGCCTATGCCACAAATCACATCGAGGAAGGTTCCATTGGTTATCAGTCGAAGTACGAGTATGGTCTAATCAGCCCTATGTATACTGTATTTATTACGGATAGAAAAAGGGTAGATGACACTTTCCTATTTGCTGTATTTAAATCGCACCATCTTATCCATTTGTATCAATCAATGATGGAAGGTTCAATAAATAGGCGTGGTGGATTAAGATGGGATTCTTTTTCTACAATCAAAATCTATTTACCGCCATTGGCTGAGCAAAACGCCATAGCATCTGTATTGATTCAAGCCGACAAAGAAATCGAATTGGCAAACAAAAAGTTGTCTCAACTTCAAGCCCAAAAACGCGGCTTGATGCAGGTATTATTAACCGGTAAAAAACGCGTGAAGTAAACACCATAAACAATTATTAACTATGAAAAAAGAAGACATACAGTTGTTGTTTGAACAATTTGAAAAAGCATCATCTACCATTGACGATGTAGAGTGTTGGAGTGCAAGAGATTTGTATCCTATCTTGGGATATACACAGTGGCGCAATTTTACTAATGTTGTAGAAAAGGCCAAAGATGCTTGTTCTAATGCTGGAAATAAATTATCCGATCACTTTGCTGACGTCAGCAAGGTGATAGAAGCCGGCAAAGGTGCTAAGCATGAGATAGATGACATCCTTCTCACTCGTTATGCGTGCTATTTGATTGCACAAAACGGAGACCCGCGAAAACCGCAAATAGCATTTGCTCAAAACTATTTTGCAGTTCAGACACGTAGAGCAGAACTAATTGAAAAGAGGCTTTTAGAAAGCGAGCGCGTACAGGCAAGGGCAAAACTACAAGAAACCGAAAAGAAACTTTCTGGCATTCTTTATGAACGTGGTGTCAACGACAAAGGCTTTGCTATTATACGCTCAAAAGGTGATCAGGCTTTGTTTCATTTGTCCACACAGATGATGAAACGTAAAATGGGAGTTCCCGAAAACCGTCCTGTGGCGGATTTTTTGCCTACTATAAGCATCAAAGCCAAAGATTTTGCGGCTGAAATGACCAATGTTAACGTTCAGTCCAAAGACTTGAAAGGGGAAAATGCCATCACCAAAGAGCATATCGACAACAATCAAGCAGTGCGAAATATGCTCTTGCAACGCGGTATTGTTCCCGAAAACCTTCCGGCGGAAGAAGACGTAAAGAAAGTAGAACGCCGTTTAAAAAGCGAAGAGAAAAAAGCATTGGAAAACAAAAAATAAAAGCGTATGCCACACATATCATTCAAAGAAAACGATATAAGCCTGATTCCGGCGTTGGAATTGCTTACCAATTTGGGATATACGTACATTCCGCCGGAGGAAGCGATTAAAATGCGCGGCGGCAAGTATTCCAACGTGTTGCTCGAAGACGTGCTCAGGCAACAACTGCGTAAAATTAATTCCATACGGATTGGCAGCCGTAAGGAACAACGTTTTTCGGAGCAGAATATCGAAAACGGTGTGGCTGCCATGCGCAACATTCCGATGGATGGCGGCTATATAAGCGGCAACGAGGTTGTATATAACATGCTTACTCTCGGCAAAGCGTTTGAACAGAGCGTGGATGGCGACAAGAAGACCTTTACAATGCGCTATATAGATTGGGCAAATCCCGAAAACAATGTCTTTCACGTTACCAAAGAGTTTACTGTTACACGTGCCGCATCGTCCGACACCTATCGCCCTGATATAGTGCTGTTTGTAAACGGCATTCCGCTTGTTGTAATCGAGTGCAAACGTCCCGACATCAAGGGCGCAGAAGAGCAAGCAATATCGCAGCACTTGCGCAATCAGCAAGAAGACGGCATCCGGGCACTTTATGTATATAGTTCGCTGTTGTTGGCAGTAGGCAATAGTTTTGGAAGTTACGCCACCACAGGCTCAGCCATCAAATTTTGGTGCAAATGGAACGAGATGTTTATCAATGCTGATGGCAAAGCGGAGTATCAGCAACGTTTGCATCAAATTGTAAACCAACAAGGCGGCGAAGAACGCATACCAACCCCGCAAGACGAATATATCTACAATCTTTGTCGTCCTGAAAGGTTGTTGGAATTGATATTTCATTTTACAATATACGACGCAGGAGTCAAGAAATTAGCGCGTTATCAGCAGTATTTCACTGTAAACGAAACCGTTGAGCGTGTCAGGTATATCGAAGGCGGCAAGCGCAACGGCGGCGTGGTATGGCATACGCAAGGCAGCGGCAAGTCGCTTACAATGGTGATGTTGGCGCAGAAAATAGCCACCGTGGTACAAAATCCGCGCATAGTGTTGGTTACCGACCGCACAGACCTCGATTCGCAAATCACCAAAACTTTCCGCAAATGCAGCAAAGAGGTGGTAAACGCCACTACGGGCAACAGACTTGTGGAATTGTTGGAAAATAGCAACAACCTGATTATCACCACAGTAATCAATAAATTTGCAACCGCCATCAAAAAAATAAAACAGCCCCTCGCCTCCCCCGACATATTTGTGCTTATAGATGAGGCACATCGCAGTCAGTACAAGGATATGGCGGCACAGATGAACCTCGTGTTGCCCAATGCCTGCAAAATAGCCTTTACAGGCACGCCCCTGATGCGCAAAGACAAAAACACCGCCCGCACTTTTGGCGGCATTATCAAACCCGTTTATACCATAAAACAGGCGGTTGAAGACCACGCCGTTGTACCTTTGCTCTACGAAGGACGCATTGTGCCTCAGAGCGTTACCGAAGGCCCTATCGACAGTTTTTTCCATTATGCTTGCGAAGGTCTTACCGAAATGGAATCTTCCGACCTTAAAAAGAAATACTCCCGGTCAGATTACATCAAACAAACCGAACAGCGCATCTATTCCATTGCCACAGATATTTCCAATCATTTTGCCGACAACTGGAAGGGCACGGGTTTCAAAGCAATGCTGGTAACACCCAAAAAGCGCGTTGCCATCCTCTACAAAAAATATTTGGACGAAATCGGCAAGGTAACATCCTCGGTTTTGATAACCTCGCCCGACGACCGCGAAGGCGAAGAATCATCGTTTCAAAGCACTCAGGAAGATGTCAAAAACTTTTGGGCGGCAATGATGGACGAACACGGCACACCGCACAAATATCAGGAAAACCTGATTTCGAGATTCAAAACTCAGGAATCGCCTGAAATAATGATAGTTGTTGACAAACTTCTTACCGGATTCGACGAGCCAAAAGTAGCCGTTATGTATCTCGACCGCCATCTTACAGGTCATACGCTTTTGCAGGCAGTGGCGCGTGTCAATCGCAATTGCGACGGCAAGGATTACGGTTATATTATTGATTATTACGGTGTTTTGGTAGATTTGGACAATGCGTTGGATTTTTACTCTGAATACGACGAGGAAGACCGTGAAGTTTTTCACGATACATTGGTTCCCGTGGGCGACAAAATCGCTGACCTTCCTCAGAAAAATGCCGACCTTTGGGATCTTTTCAAAACCATCGCCAACAAACGCGACTTGGAGGCTTACGCGCAGTCTTTACGCTTGGAAGACCGCCGACACGAGTTTTACGATAGGCTGACGGCATTTTCGTCGCTCTTGCAGTTGGCACTCTCCACCAAAGAGTTTTACGAAAATACCGAACGCAAGACCATCGACCGCTACAAAGACGATTTGAGGATGTTTTGCAAACTTCGCTCTTCTGTTCAGATTCGTTACTCCGACGCGATAGATTATAAAAAATACGAAGCGAGAATCGAAAAACTCATCAACCGCCACGTGGAAAGTGGCGAGGCGAAAATCATTACGCAGTTGGTTAATATTTTCGACACCGAAAACTTCCAAAAAGAGGTTGACAGCATAGCAGGCACGGCAGCCAAGGCCGACACCATTGCCACTCGCACGGCAAAATACATCAAGGAGAATATGGATTCCGACCCTGCGTTTTACAAAAAGTTTTCGCAGTTGATAAAGGAAACCATCGAGGCATACGAGCAGGGACGTCTCAACGACAACGAATATCTCGAAAAGATGAAGCAGTACAAGGACGACGTTCTCAACCACACCGACAGCGACCTTCCTTCGGAATTGGAACACAACAACGCCGCCAAAGCCTATTACGGCATTGCATTGGAAACTTTCAAAAGGCTTTTCCCCGAAATGCCCGTCAAGGAGATGGCACTCGCCACTACAAAAGCGTTCGACAGCATTATCCGCTCTACGGTGATTGTTGACAACTCGGTTTTGGTAGATTGGCAGTCGAAAAGCGACACCATCGGCAAGATGAAAATCAGATTGGAAGACGAACTCATCGACAATATCAAGCGCAAATACAATCTTGATTTCTCTTTCGACGATATGGATATTATAATTGACGAATGTGTAGAGGTAGCAAAAATATGGATACGATAACAGAAGACAGCATACTTTTCGGTGCTACAACCATTAAATACGGAATCCTATTTGCTCAACGCAAATCGTTGTGTATCAGTGTAAATCCTGACAGTACGGTGATGTTGAAAGCACCTGCCACGGCGTCGTTGCAACAGATACGAGAGAAAGTTCACAAAAGGGCGGATTGGATTTTGCGTCAAAAACGTTATTTTGAATCCTTTGGAACGCCTACCACCGAGCGCAAATATATCAGCGGCGAATCGCATCTCTATTTAGGTCGTCAGTATATGCTCAGGGTAAAAGTTGGCGACAAAAACAAGGTTCATTATCAGAACAATATAATAGAAATAGAATGTCGCGACAAGCACAAAGCGGGCGATGTTTTGCAAAAGTGGTATCGCGAGCGGGCTGAAATCAAGTTTGCCGAATATGCCAAACCGATTATCGAGAAGTTTTCGTGTTATGGAGTTGTCCCTCAGAGCATTACCATCCGCAAGATGGACAAGCGTTGGGGCTATTGCACAGTTGACGGGCATATCTATCTGAATCCGCGTCTGATATGTGCACCGCGTTGTTGCATTGAGTATGTGATAACACACGAATTGTGTCATCTTATCTACCGCAACCACAGCAACGACTTTTACGCCCTCTTGTTAAAAGAAATGCCGCATTGGGAAAAATGGAAAACCAAGTTGGAAAAGATGATGGCTTAAAGCAATCGCAAAGCACAGGAACTCCCAAATAAAACTCGTAATGTAAACCTTTGCGAATCCCTGTCGTCAAATAATTAAAACCTTAACCCCTAATATTATGAAAATCCTCTTTATCGGCGGCACGGGAACTATCAGCAGTGCCATCACAAGACAGTTGGCGGAGACCAACAACGAACTCTTCCTCCTCAACCGTGGCAACAACAACGCCTCGCTGCCCAAGAATGTCCGCGTAATCACC
>JAEEGL010687272.1_pt1 | contig 54724 bp, 40 predicted proteins | sample 9134231 | NCBI WGS metagenome assembly JAEEGL01 (sample SAMN16246548, study PRJNA631951) | gut metagenome | biome: gut microbiome; feature: rumen; material: fiber-attached | host: Bos | place: Iran: Karaj | collected 2018-10
AATAACAATTGAGACAAGCTTAGAAGGATTCTGATAAAAGAAGAATGATTCGAAGTTAAATATCGAGGATTTCAGTTCCTCGATATTTAGCACAAGCTGAGTGAGTTTTCATCAAGAAAATTCACGAATTTGTGCGAACGAGAATCATGCTTATTTTGAAGATAATCCTTCAAGCATTGTCGAACTGTTTTGAGAAAACATTCATATAATGCGAAACGGTTATTTTGAAAGCATCGTATATCTGTTTCATAAAGTATACGTTATGAAAATCATTTATCTTTTTTTACGAAGAAGCCACTTCCAAAATGCTTTCTAAGCAACTCATCGTGATCTTCAATATGCGCATAATCGTTTAATCTTTCAAGATGATATGTTTTGTTTACCTCATCATACATAATGTGGGATATGCTGCAGTTCTCAATCTGTCGTCCAAAAGTAAGCCACTTTGCATAATCGGCTCCGACTATCCCTGTAAACAACGCTCTGATTACTCCGCCGTGTGTAACCACAACAACATTTTCATAATCTTTTTGCACCAGATCTTCTAATGCGGCAAATGCTCTTTTGAATACCATCTCACAGTTTTCACCACCCGGATAAGGTGTATCTTTTATCATTCTTGCGCGCTGATCAAGAAAATCTTTGTACTTTTCTTTCAATTCATCATTTGTCATTCCTGTCATATCTCCAAAATCAGCTTCCATAAATCTTGGATCAATCACACGCTCAACATTCAATGATTCATTTATTATATCTGCAGTCTCAACAGCCCTTATCAAATCACTTGAGTACACTGCGTCAATTGAGAACTTCTTAAGTCGCTCACCTGCAAGCCTCGCCTGCTCTCTTCCTTCTTTTGACAATTCAACATCAACATTACACAGTTTGCTGCATTGTCTTCCATGTCTGACTAAATATATGTTCATTTGTATGTACCTGCTTTATTATATTAATTTTATATTTTCTAACTACATATGTTTTAACTATGTATGTTTTAACTATATTATTTTTTTAAATACTGGATCATTCCAGGTCCTAATGTGTCAGTTGGCCTGGCTATGAATCCCATTTTTTCGTAAAAGGCTTCTCGACCTTTCGCGCACATCAAATCGAACATCATCTCTGTTCCTTCCAATTGAATATCACTGACAAACTCTTTGAGTCTGTTCATTATCAATCTTCCAACTCCTCTTCCCTGACAATCAGGAAGTATCACCAGATCCTGAACATAGCATATTACTGCCCCGTCTCCCACTATTCTTCCCATTCCAAGAACCTTGTCATCTTCAATGGCAACAACAGTAAAAAGACTGTTATCCAGAGCTTTTTGAGCTTGTTCTCTCGTTAATTTTTTCCAGCCGACCTGTTCTCTGATTTTCAGATATGTATCTACATACAGGTCATTTTCGATAAGTTTAATCATTATTTCTCCAATCAATAATAGAAATGATGTTGGCCATGATAATGCGCAAAAAAATTGCGATATAACATAATAAGCCATCATAACCTTTACATTATATCGCAAAATTCAAATATCTTCAAATAAACATGGTGTTTTTCACCATTTTTTCGTAATTATAGGTCTAAATAGTTATTTTTCAAATAAACACTGTCTTTTTATAGTTTACAGTCCATTCCACTCATACTGAACAGGCTTATAGTCTTTATCTACTATCTTAATAATACTGTTATACAAAACATCATGTGCTGCCTTTGAATTCATCATTTTTCCATTGTACAGTTTTTTAGCTGTATCAAATATACTGTAAGTAACTGTATCACTGTATGTATAACTTCCGTCAGACAGTTTTGCATATGCCCTGACCGCATAGGCCTGACTAAAAGCAGCTGCGCTGCTTCCGTTACCTGTCATTGTCATAATGTAATTGATAGCAGTTGGTGAATCCGTATATTTGTAGGAAGAAATGCCATTTGCTGTAGATGCAAAACTTCTCACCCCGGAATCATTAGTTCCAACTACCATATTATCAAATGAAAATCCATCTTCAACAATTCCATAAATCAAACCGTGTTCAACAACTTTCTTTCCACCTATATAAGGCTCGACGGTGGCTATCGTTCTGAATCCCATATTATTTGTATTTATCTGGAATCCCTCGATATCTATAGCCTTCTTTGCTGCTTTTACTTCAAGTGCATTCTCAATCACCTCAGAAATAGCTGCGCCGTATATCTTATGTGCTTTTGCACTTGGATGTGAATTGTCATAAGCCTTTCCGTCAGTAATTGTATTGCAGTTTTGCAGTTCAACAAAATATGCGAATTCTTCGCCCGCCTGTGTATTTGCTTTTGAGACAGCACTCCTGATAGGGGCAAACAAACCGTTTGCTCCCATTGCTCCAAGGGTTCCTACTACCACTGCATTCGGACAGTCAGAATGAATTTCATTAATAAATCTTAAATACTCATTTTCAAAATCCTGGGCTGTAAACTCATTATTGGTAAATGCCGCATTATCATTTGTTCCAAGATTTATAATAACAACATCCGCAGGATTTGCTTCGTGATCATACATAAGATTGCATGCGCTCTCATCAAGTTTTGCCCAATTGTTCTGAGGTGTAAATAAGTTGAAATGCTTTCCGTCCTCACCAACCAAAACACTTGCAAGCAATCCGTTCCCTGATATTCCACAGCTCTTAATATCTGCATCAAAATGCCTTGCCACCTCGCCTACGTATCCCTGCCATGAATATGCCATTTGATGGCTTCCATCAATTTTGTAAAGTGCATCTCCATTTGTAATTGAATCTCCAAACACTTCAATAGATAATGCTTTCTTCTCAGGCTTTGTAAGTAAATGTCCTCCGGTTACAGTTACACTGCTTATACCTATTGTTTTTGCCGCCAAAAAACCATAATACCATCTTTCCATTTTTCTTATGGTTATGACATGCTCTCCCTCAGGTACATCTTCCCAAAGAGTATATCTGCCATTCTCCGGCAGAGTAATTATTCTTGCATCTTCCGGTTCAATTTTGTCATCTAAAAATACCGCTATTCTCTGCGGATCATCCTGTCCCAAAACAAAATCTGCTTCAATCTTTTCGCCGGAAAATCTCATGCTCACACCGGCATTTGCATAAGTAAATGTCAAAACTCCGTCACGCTGAAATGTTCTTCCAAGAGGTGTTACATTATCTTCAGTAACATTTTCTGTCATATTTTGACTATACTCTTTACGAGTCTTTTCCACATCAAACATTTTTATAAATGTAGGATGTTCAAATTCTTTTCCGACAGCGTTAAACCAGCCCCATTCAGGAACGCCTCTTCCATCATGTAAACCAAAATGATAAGTGATAAGCAGTTCTCCTGCCCTTGAGATGGATGGCTGTGATTTGGCATTGTAATTCCACTGTTCGTAAATCACGCTGTCATCAGGATAGTATCTGGTATGAAGCTTATACTTCTCAGTTGAATAGTATATCTCATTGTCGGAAGGTTCGACAAAAGGTCCTGTAATGCTGTCTGACACTGCATAACACACTGCACCTGTAATACTGAATGGTGTATGTATAAGAACGTATTTGCCTGCAAGACTTCCCTCTGTCATCTTTGTTACATTAAACTCATTTCCCGGTCTGAAGTTTCCGATATCTGCTGCAGCATTGTAATCAGACACCCATGAAGAGCCATTCCAGTAAGTAATATTTCTAAGTTCGGAAAAATCTGTTTTTTTCACTCTGCTTACCACAAGATGGTCAGTACTGTTGCTTCTTCCATAGAGATAAATGTAATCTCCTTCCTCATAAATTGTCTCGTGATATTTTGCACCTGTATTTGCTGTAATATCCGCTTTTTTCTTATAAGGAATAACTGTCATGTCAGGGAATCCATTGTCTGTTAACGGATTTTCAAAGAAATCCGCATCAAGAATGCTAAGCCCCTCAAATCTGTTTGCAACTGTATAGAGATTATTTGAAATAACCGTTGAATCTCCAAGCCAGTATCTGCCGGGATAAATATTTCCGCCATAGCCGTTCTGGTCGGAAAGTCCGTTTTTCAAAGTCATATAATACTGCACATTTCTGACATCCGGCTCGTCACCTTCAAGCATGAGATATGCCATATTTCTCATTCCAATGCTGAACCCGCAATTATCACGTGTAGCAAAACCATGCTTATACCCAAAGCCATCGTAATTTCCAAAGTTTCCTTCGAAACTGTCCTGAAACGTGAATATGGTCTTTGTATTCTTATCAACACTTCCGCTTAGTTGTGAATCATTAAGACTGGTAGAATGAATACCGTCTCCTCCGATCCAGCCACGTCCGTTGTTACTATCATTTAATGAATTTCCCTTTACATCAGCTACGCTATTGCCCTGATACTTAAACTCTCCGGATGAAGAGAGCATTCCCGTCCATTCTCTTGAATACTCCGTGGCAAGACCCTTAGCAACATAAACTCTTATTTCTGACAATCCAAAAATATCAGTACCGTTTGAATAATTATTTTTCGGAACTATTTTTATGTGCTGTGCACGTTTTCCAGTCATATCAAGAGTAATGCTCGCACTCATTGAACTTTGACCCGTACCCTTCGCAAGCGTATATGTTCCAAGTTTATTCCAGCTTCCGCCATCGAAATCAATATAATCTTTCTGACCTGCATTTATCTCATCATATGAATGGGTCACAATCCTGCAAGGTGCATCTGATGTATAGTAAACGTCAAATTCTTTTACTCCTATATTCAAGTTTGCCGGATTGTTGTAATTCCATATTTTAATTGAATCAAGCTTATAATTGCCGTCAAGATTCATAACAAGCTCAGACTGTTTTGAATTTCCGTTTAATACAGCCATATCCTCAGCTTCGTTGGAATGATATTCACTGAAAGAACTGTTTCCGTCTATGATATTCATTCCTGAATGATTGAACAGATTATATACTGAAGTGTTTTCAGACTGCTCAGGAGCGAATCCGTCAACTGTAAGGCTGTCCTTTATGCACGGAACTGTCTTGTGTCTGAAAATTCTCACTTCAGACAGTCCGTATTGATTTCCGCCATAGTTATCAAGAGGTGTCAGTCTGATATACCTTCCTGCGACTCCTCTGAAATCAATGGATTTATTGCCGTCAGCCTTACATGCAACATTTCCAAAATATTGGTTGTCATCAGACAGGCTGCTCTTTTCAAGTTCATACTGTCCGAGATTCTTGTAATTATCTCCATCTTCTGAATAATCAACCTTAATATGGCGCACGCAACAGTCAAGCTTTCTTATATCATTGTAATTCCAGATATACATTTCTCCAAGACTCTGCTTTGAACCAAGATCAAGAATTATGTCCTGCCTATCACTCAAAAACATATTATCTGCAATCTTTGAGTTGCTACTCCCATCATTACTGTCAAAAGACGCATGCATGTGGTTTGGTGCTTCAATACCACTCATTCCGCTGTTATCAATCAATACCTTTGCATTTTGTGGTGTGATATTATCTACAAACAGCATCTCTCCCACTATATTTTCCGGCATATTGCTCCGGGCCGGAACCGCGTTTTCAACTGCATTAACAATATCCTCTTCTGCAAAAACCGCCTGCGTGCTACTAATATTTAGGCAGCTTACAGGCACAATTAATGACATTGCGCAAATAACTGCCAATGTCCTGTCAAAAAAACTTATTCTTCTCATAAACAAACTCCTTTTATTCTCCTTTTCCCCGTTTTACATATAATGCTTACTAATCATTTTATTTTTCCGAACAACTCACTAGTTCTAAAGATATCATTTTTTTTGAAAAAAGCAAGTGGATATACCTGTACAAGTCACAAGATAGAACTATTCAGCCTTTCAGCAATGCCAGTTTTTAGGTTCCCCAAATACATAAAAGAAAGAGCTACGCCTCACCCTTTTGCGTAACTCTCTCTTTAGGGGGGTGGGTGGACCAAGAGCCACTCGGTCCACCCTAATATAATGGGGGTTATTTAATAGTGAATCTTACTACTTTACGTCCGGTAAAATCACCCTTACCGGTTATCTGAATCTTACCCTTACCTTTTTTCTTATTATTGCTGTATTTTATTGTGTAATCTCTACCCTTTTTCAATTTCTTTCCTTTATACTTAACTGTAATACTTGGCTTGCAAGCTTTACCTTTTTTATACTTCTGTGCTTTAATTTTAGATACCTTTACCTTGCTGATGCTAATCTTTTCAACAGATTTCTTAGTTGTTTTAGCCTCATCTGCCTTTTCAACTGTATTTGTATTCTCAGATACTGTATTTGTCTGTGTTGTATTTGCTGAAGAATTGTTATTAGAAGGCTGTTGAACTGTATTATTCTGTGAACTCTGAGTCGTTGGTAACGTTACCGTCGTATGCACAATACCTTGAGTCAAAAGATTCTCAGAACTCAATCTTACATCAGCTGCCAATTCACAAGTCTTGTCTGTAATGCTAGGAATCATAAAGGATTTAGCATACTTGTGATTTGTAAAAGTTCTTGATACTAAATGGTCATCTTTGTAACTTCCGTTATATCCGATGGAATCGTTTCCAGAAAGGAAATAAATATACATTATGCCGATACTCTGGTCATCCCATGTCACATCCATTCCGTACCATTTTCCATCTACTTTAACCTGATTCCACTCATGGTTCTCATAATTGCCGTTTCCATTCAATGCCTTACCTGATACTACGATAGTCTGAAAATCTCTTCCAAATCTCTGTGCAAGCTTATCAGCAACTACTTTGAATCCCTCTGCATAGCCCTCACAAACAACACTTCTCAATGTTGTATCATCAGCGAACAGACCATATGAAGTATATGCATATGGTAAAGTCTTGCTTCCCACATTCGCTTCATCGCGATTGTAACTAAGTTCTGTAACCACATAATCATGCGCTGCTTTAAGAATTTCAACATCTGTCGAATTTTCTGTCAAACCATAATCATCAACTATCTTCTGTACAGCATTTATAATATTGGCATTAATCTTTCTCGGAGCGCTTGAAAGATGATCAAAAGATGTACCAACTGTAATAACAATTTCGTTAACTGTCAGAGTAACATCATCACCATAACTTAATACTTCACATGTAAAATCATTCTTTGCCGTATCAAACCAGTACACTGCCGGATAATCGTTTACAAAAGCATCAACAGACGCAAACAAAGCTCTTGTTACGTCTTCACTCAAATTATTAACCCAATTCTGAGCTATCTCATTGAAATCACCGTCTGTTACCTTAAATGAATAAGTACAGTCCTGTAACGGAATTCTCAATGTAAGCTGATCATTTGTTATAGGCTTAGCCAATCCTGCATAGTCTTCACCCGCTTCATCAGAATAAACATAAGCATCCTTAAAAGCATTATAAAACAATACCGAATACTCGCTTACTCTGTCTTTTCCGGCCAACTGCTGTCCAAATGTCTTATCAAAGCCTGCACCGTAAACACCAGACATATTGATAAGCATTGCAAAACACATTATTAAAATCATATAAAAACTCTTATACTCACGTTTCATAGTCACACCTCCGATTCCTGAAAACCAGGCTCCCACATAACTCCCATTTATGCGAATAATAAAAAGTAATAATTGTCAAAGTTTGTAACCATAAAACTCCCCTTACCTTACTGTAATAATAACATATTTTTACATTTTTCGGAACCGTTTCCACAGTTTGTTTACAATTTTTTCATTTTATTAATAAAATTGACACTATATTCATTAATATATATAATAATCCTGTTGGAAAACTTACTATTTTCTAATAAAATAACAACAAAAAAAATGATGATATTTATATTTTGTTTACAAAACACTTAATAGGAGAAAACAATGAAAAACAATCGTTCAAAAAGAATTGCACTTACGGTGTGTATCTTTGTATCAGTTATTTCTATTATAATACTGGCAAAAATGATACTTACTCCAAAGCATGATGTTGATCAGTACAAAACTACTACTGCATTAACTTCAACAGAAAATGTCGAGCCTTCAACAACGGGCCTTCCCGACAATCCAATAAACTTTAAAAAAATTAAGAAGAAGAATTCGGATATTCATGCATGGATTAATATTCCCGGCACTGATATTGACTATCCTGTTGCACAGTCCTCATACGATGAAGACGACAACTTTTATCTGAATCACGGAATCAACAAAAAATATGAATTTGCAGGAACAATCTATACGCAGAAATTGAATTCCATTTATTTCAAAGATCCGGTGACTGTTCTGTACGGACATAACATGCTTAACGGAACTATGTTTGCACAGCTTCACAAGTTTAAAGACCCTAAATTTTTCAAAAAACACGATACTATTTATATATACATTCCAAAACACATTCTTACATATAAGATAGTGTCAGCTTACATATATGATGACAGACATATACTTAACACCTTCAACTTTAACACAAAAAAAGGGATGAAAGCCTATGTCAAATCAATCAACAACCCAAAATCAATATCGCAAAATGTAAGAGAAGATTTTAAAGCAACAACAGATGACCAAATCATTACATTAAGTACATGTACAAGCGTCGATTCGCAGCGCTATCTTGTTCAGGGGGTATTAATCAACGATGAAACAACCAATTAACAATTCCAACAATGATATACAAGAAGACGATATCGCATTGCGTGAAGTCGTTCACAAAAAAAAGAAATATGACAAAGATATAATTGTTTCTTCTTCCGGGCGTACCAAATACGGAAAAAGAAAAAAGCATGAAGATGTTTTTCACAAATCCGAAAAAGTAAAAAAGAAATTAATAATCATTGCATGTATACTACTTGTAATGGGAATTATCGGATTTTCTTTATTTAAGATTTATTCATCAAAGGGAAAGCATGACCTGCTTATCTCAAAAGAAACTGTAAATGTCAATACAATCGATGATGCCACTTCCGATGATAACGGAAATACAATCGTATATAAAGGAGAGACTTATCGATTCAATAAGAATCTGTTGTCCGTTGTTTTTCTGGGAATAGATAATTCAGTCTTAGATAACACAGATTCAACCGGTGACAGACAAACAGGTCGTGCCGATGCAATCTATATTTTGGTTTATGACACTGTAAGTCACAAGTGCTCAATGATACCAATCTCAAGAGACACAATGGTTGACGTGGATGTTTTTGCTAAAGACGGTGCCGCAGTAGGTATAGAGCACACTCAGATTTCTCTTTCATATGGATATGGAAATACTCCTGAGCAAAGCTGTAACAACACTTTAACTTCATTATCAAGATTATTTTATAACCTTCCTTTCACAAACTGTGTTGCACTCAACTGGGACTCTATCGGTCCACTTAGCAATGTTGCCGGCGGTGTATCAGTAGTTGCACTTGAAGATATTAAGACAGAAAAGAGTACAATTACAAAAGGTGACTATGTCACTCTTAAAGGTGATGATGCATGGTCATACGTAAAATACAGAGATGTCACAAAACTTGAATCAAATCCTTTACGAATTGAGCGTCAGAAACAGTTTATGGGACAATTTGCCAACAATGTAATTCTGCTTACACAAAATGATCCTAAATTTATAGGACAGTTATATGATACAGGCAAAGACTATATGTACTCGAATTTAGACAGAAACAATCTGATTTATCTGGGTTCAGAAATTGTCTCAAATGTTCGATCATCCAATGATGTTCATATTGTCGAAATAGATGGTCAGGTAAAAAATGATGATATTTATGCGGCTTTCTATCCTGATGAGACGTCACTTTTTGAAGCACTTCTCCGCGTTTTTTATCTAAAAGACGTTGAACCATAGTAATAACAATATTTCAAATACAGAAAACAATCATTTTATGTTATTTTAAATAATTTTTTTTACTAATTTACCGGTTAATTACAGATTTTTTGATAAAAATTGATTTTTTTGTTTACAAGAGGCCAAAAAAAAGGTATGATATTACTATATTGGAATTTAGTATTCTTAGGAGGTATGAATAAATGAGAAAGAAATTATTAGTTGCTTTTTCTATAGCAGTTTTAACAATGACAACATCTGTTATGGGCGCACCTGTAGTTAGTGCAGCTGAAACAACTACCGTTCCAAGTAAGACAGAAGCACCAATCGCTGATATCAAGATTGGTGATAACACAGTTACAACTGATGGAAAGACAGAGATAAAGGTTCCTGGTGGTACTGTTACAGTTGATGACGGTAGAATTCAGGTTGGTGATACAATCACACTTACAATCAATCCTGAAGCCGGAAAGAAACTTACAGACTGGGGTATCACTGGTGATTACACTCCTATCGAGGGAGATAAAACTTCAACAACAATCAAAATCAGAGTAAATGGTAACATCTCAATCAATCCTAAATTTGCAGATGCATCTGTTGAAACAACAACTGCTTCAGAAGCTAACGCTCCTACAGTTGCTCCAACAACTGCAACTACAAGTGATGATGAAGATTTTGATGACGATGAAGATTTTGATGATGAAGATGACGATGAAGATGATGGCGATGACGAATCTGATGATTCATACAAGGGTGATACAGATGGTTCTACAAAGTCTCCAAAGACAGGTCTTCCTGTTGGAGCTGTAGCAGCAATCTTACTTGCATCATCAGGCGCTGCACTTTCACTTAGAAAGAAAGAAGACTAATATATAAATATTTTCAAAAAAACCACTTGAATTATTTTCAAGTGGTTTTTTTATTGTATTTTGAGTACAATATATATAAGGATTACTATAATTTTAGGCTATATTATTCCAATTATTGAACCGGAGGAACGTTGGCATGAAGAAATCTGCAAGTATAAACAACATTTACTTATCTGTTATATACAAGCTTTTTTATCTTGCAATAAACGGATATAGTTTAAAACTACATATTTCTCTTTACAGCGTTGGATATAATATCCATATGTTTAGTTATTTTACTGTACTAAGCAACCTTCTGTGTTTTCTTATAATTTCATATTACATGATAAGAATTCCTTTTTCATATGTTAAATCAAAAAAAAATAGCGAAGTCTTTGATTCAACTTCACTATACAGCTACAAATACAGATTTGTAAACGGTATGGCCCTGATGTCAATAATTCTCACCTTTGCGTTATTTCACTTTGTAATTGCAAGGTATAAGTATGCCATAGCTGCCAAAGGTTTTCTTGCACTTCCACCAAAAGATTTGTACGCCCATTATCTGGTTCCAATGCTCTTTACTCTGGATTGGATACTGTTCACCCCAAAGAAAGGCTATTCAAGAAAAACCCCTCTTCTTTGGCTGATTTATCCTTTAACATATTTTATTTCAATCATGATAAGAACTTTTCTACTTCCGAAGCGCTCAATCTTTAAACTGAATACATTCCCATACTTCTTCTTCAATATACAGAAAATGGGAATATATCGTTTTATTGGCATTATTATCGCGCTGATGATTGTATTTTTAATTGTTGGATACGCAATTCTTGGAATTGAAAAATATCTAAATAATTTATGTGTTCGTTCGATGCAAAAGCACACTTCCTCTTAGCACATATGTGCTTTAAGTGGGAGTTATCTCACATCTGACACAATTGAATCTAAGGATTACTTTCATTGTCTTCAAAAAATTTAATGACAGCTTTTGATATGGCTAATGCATAGGAATTAACCGACTCATCAAAATAAACATTATCCCTCTTATTAGTCATATACCCCATTTCCACAAGGGCTGCGGGCATTTTTGTTTTTCCAACCACAGTATAATTCTCCTTTGAATCAGTAGCCGAACCAGGACTTATAGGATTGACATTCATTCTTCCTGCCCGCTCAAGGTAATACTTCAGATTATTTCCCAAAGCACAATCCTCTTCTTCCTGCAGAAAATTAATATATATATCAATTCCGTTTGTTTCCTTAGAACTTGGCAGACTGTTTCTGTGAATTGAAATCAACATATCCGCATTTGCTTTGTTTGCCATTTTTGCCCGCTGCTTAGGTGTAAGAAATGTATCGTCCTCTCTTGTCATCATAACCTTTATACCATTCATTTCAAGGTATTTTTTAACCTGTTTTGCAATGATAAGTGTTTCTTCTTTTTCTACTCTGTCCTTAGTCATTGCCCCCGGATCTTTGCCTCCATGTCCCGCATCTATACAAACCAGTAATTCCTTCTTTTCTTCTATCTCATTTTTCTCCGGAAAATAAAGATAATCTAATGATGCATCTTTGATTACCTGCATGGAATGGTCAATATCTCCAATATTTAATTTTACAATAATAATAACAGACATTATCAGGCACACTACTGCCACAACACATCTTATAAGACCTCTCTTCTTCACTTTTTCTTTCTTTGAAGATTGCCTATTACCACTTTTCACATCAGAATTACTATTTCTTTCTATACTTTTTCTTTCTATTTTTTTACCTTTTCTGATACTTTTCATTCGTACACGTATACCTCTTAATATGATTCGATAATCGCACACAACTTAGTCTCCATGTGCTTTACTCAGGATGCTATATCTCATTCGCGATTGTACTTCCACTGAAACAGGTTTGTTTTTTACTCACCTTATAGAAGCGGATTCTTCTCCGGCTGAGATATAATTAACCCCGGCAGGATATTCCCTACCAGGGTTAATTATATCAAATCAATTCTTTGTGGTCTATGAATGATTTTTTAAGATACATTAATGTTTTTATAATTCCATTTTTTCAATTTTTTTTATTGAAGTACTATTTATTTGCTCTATTTAGATACTCCCTCTGTCTTTATAATGAATTTGACTGATGTAATCATTCCTTCTTCTGCATCTGAATAAATAGTGTATTCGTCATTTGCAGCGACAAGTGCATTAATTCTTCTTACAAGACTCTTTACATCACCATTATATGACTCAATAAGTTTGTCTATTGCTTTCTCATTGAAGTCTTTCATGCCACCTTCCAACTGATTTGCCCCTGAACTTAATTCTTTCAATCCTTCATTAATCTTGTCAGTACCATCTGCCAGTTCATCCACTCCGTCATTCAGTTTCTTGTTATTAGACACAAGTTTTTTGCTGCCTTTATATAACTGCTTAATACCTTTTTTGAGTGCAGGTATGTTTTTATCCAATTCATTTATACCATTGTTTACCGGTACAACTGCCTTATTATAGAGTGTTTCCATTCCTGTCTTGTATGTGCCTGTTCCTTCAGATAACGAATTTGCTCCGTCTGCAAGGGCATTAATTCCTGTTCCTAATGTTCCAACTCCCGATTTGAGATTTGAAGTTCCATCCTTCAGTGTATCTGTTCCACTCTTTAATGCTGTTGCGCCATTATACAATTGAACTGCTCCCTCTGATGCGCTCTTTGTCCCGGCAGTTAATGATTCTGCTCCTTTAACAAGCTTTCCTGCACCTTCGTCTACTGCTTTTGCTCCATCCGCAACCTGTTTTGCTCCGTCAACTAATTGTTTCATCTCATCTGTCTTTCCACTTAACTGTCCGGATACCTGTGACATGGCATCAAGTGCCGTTACAGCTTCTGTAAGGGAATTAAGCTGACCGTTTATTGTTACAAGCATTTTTGCAGCACTCTGTGCATCAGTAACACCATAAGGAGCAAGTGCACTGTAGTCATCTGTTGCTATTGACTGTACAAGCAATGTCTGCATGCTTTCTGCATTTGCCTTAGCTGCCTTTGCTTCATCAAGATTATTAATTCCAAGAGCCTGTAATTTCTGCAAAATAGCATTTGACTTTGTCGCCATGGTCTGTCCCATAGTATTAATACTTCCAACCATCTGCTCAACTCCTGAGCTAACAGCTGCTGCACCATTGCTAAGTGGTGATGTACCTTTTGACAATTCTTCCAATCCGGTCTTTAAGGTATTTGCTCCTGTATCCAGAGTTGAAAGTCCTTCTTTAAGGTTTCCGATTCCATCTGCCAGTGTTCCCGCTCCGGTCTTTAACGATTCTGCTCCTGTGTCTAACTGTGTGACTCCGTTAGATAATGTTTTAGTTCCCTCTTTTACCTTCTTTGCTCCTTTATTTAATTCTGATGCTCCGCTTGATATCGAATTAATCCCTCCGCGAAGACTCTTCTCATTATCCTTGTCTCCAAAGTTGTCATATATTGCATTTATTCCTGTCTTAAGTCCCGTCACACCTTTAGCTAATGTAGGGACTGATTTGTTAACTTTTCCAATACCTGATTTAACTTCACCTGCTCCTTCTGTATAAGCTTTGATTCCTGATTTCAAATCAATCATTCCATTTCTAAACGGATCAAATTTATCATAAAGCGTATCAATTCCATCTGCAAGTTTTCCTGAACCATCAACTAATTTGTCTGTTGAATCACTGAGTAAATCTATCTTTTCATCCACTCCTGACAAATCAATCTTTCCAACATCAATTCCCAAATCATTACTTATTACAGTCAGTGCCATAGTAGTTGAAAAATCTTTCACATCTGCTGAAATCTCAAAATACTCAGGAATATCCCCGGCATCAAAATCAGCATCCGAAACTTTAAGGCTCTCCTTTAATCCAGGCAATGCCATACCCACAACAATTGTATTGCTTCCCTCAGACATTACCTTTGCATTTACGGCATCAATATTACTGAATTTGCTGTTAAGAATCATTCCGGTAGCTACAACAAAAGGAACGTATACCTCTTCCTTATTGCCATCAATCTCAGTTTCTACTTTCTTATTATTTTCATAATCATATCTGATTGTAATTCTTCCACTCTTACCTGCAATCTCATCAGCACTCATTTCCCTGCCATCAAGAAAATACTTAACCTTTACACTTACCGGTAACTCCTTATCTGATTTTCCCTGATAATAAATGTCTTTTCCCTCTGATTCAATTGTAACTTCATTACCGTTCTGAGAGATTTTTTCATTTCCTTCAACATTCTCAATATCCTTTAAATCAGACTTATCTTTAATAGTACCTTTCTTGCCGTGTGCATTAATCTTATCACTGACAATTATCTTGTTTGGATTTCCTGCGCTGTCAGTAACAACATAAACTGACTCTTCCTTATCTGCAACCTTTGAGTCCACACTGATTGATCCCTTAACTACATCTTCTAACTTGCCGGCATCATTCAAATTTTCTGCATCATTTGAATTGCCCGCGTCATTTGTTGCATCTCCTGCTTCATTATTATTTTCAGTAACAACGTTGTCTTCTCCTGCAACCCTCCAGGTATTTCCGGCAAATTCATAGGTGCCAACCAGTGCTGCTATCATAGTAAGTGCAACTGCACTTCTGTAAACATTCCTTGCATTTATAAAATCTCTGTTAATATTCTTTCTCATCTCATATTCCTCCTTCTACATCGCTCAATATTTATATCAATCTATTTTTATCAGCTAAATCGTTTATTAACCCATTGCTCTGTGTTGTATGACTTCTATTTATAAATCACTTCACTTTTTCAAATCCCATACTTGTTTTGATAATCACTTTATCAAACACATTAAGCATTGCAGGAAGTATAAAAATAACAACAATCATACTTACGATTGCACCTCTTGACATCAATCCGCAAAGGGAACTAATCATGTCAACGTTGGAGTATATTCCCACTCCAAAGGTTGCTGCAAAGAAACTTAGGGCACTTACGATTACAGATTGGATTGATCCCTGCAATGCAGTCTGTATTGCCTCTTTCTTTCCGGCACCTGATGTTCTTGCAATCTTGTATTTATTTGTCATTAATATTGCATAATCTACTGTTGCACCTAACTGGATAGTTCCAATTACTATTGAGGCGATAAACGGAAGCGTCGTATCCGTATAATATGCCAATCCCATGTTGATAAATATTGCAAACTCGATAACCGATACAAGAATTACCGGAAGAGAAATCGATTTGAATACAACTAATATTATCAAGAATACCAATGCAATAGATACGATACTAACTACCTTGAAATCCTTTGCCGTTATATCAATCAAATCTTTTGTACAAGGTGCCTCGCCAATCAACATGGCTGAATCGTCATATTTCTTAATTATCTTATTAATTGTTGTACACTGTTTATTTACCTCATCTGAGGCAACCTGATATTCAGACGAAATCATTATCATCTCAACATCATCATTCTCCACTTTTTCTAGTGCATCATCTGGAAGAATATCTTTTGGAATGACAGGACTTACAATTGTATCAGCACCAAGAACCGCCTTTACTCCGGGAACCTTTTTAATTTCTTCTTCCATATCCGCCGACTGTTTCTGTGACAGACTGCTGTCAGCAATTACTATATGAACTGCATTTGTATTAAAGTTTTCTTCAAGTTCCTTATTTGCAACTATACTGTCAAGAGTCTTTGGAAGTGAACCAACCAAATCATAATATACATTGTAATGAGTGTAGCCCCACAGTGCAGGAACAAGTATTACAACAAATAATACAACAAAGGCTATTGCGTGATTAGCTATAAATTTGCCGATAAATCCCATATCAGGAATTATTGCTCTGTGTCTTGTTTTTTGAACTATCTTATCAAAGGCCAAAATCATGGACGGAAGTATCGTTACGCAGCCTATTACGCCAAATACTACACCTTTTGCCATTACACTACCAAGATCAAGTCCCAGTGTAAAACTCATAAAACAAAGAGCAATAAAACCTGCCACCGTTGTTATTGAACTTCCAAAAACAGAAACTATCGTCTTGTTTATTGCAGTTGCCATCGCCTCTTTTTTGTCACCATCAGGATGCAAATCTGTTTCTTCCTCGTAACTGTGCCACAGGAATATTGAATAATCCATTGTTACTCCAAGTTGGAGCACCGCCGTCAGAGCCTGCGTAAGATATGATATCTCACCTTTTATAAAATTAGTTCCAAGATTATACACAATAGCCATTCCGATACTGAGAAGGAAGAAAATCGGAACTGCTGCAGAATCCATAGTAAGCTGCAATACTATTGTGGAAAGAATAACTGCAACTATTACATATACAGGTATTTCCTTTTCTACCAAATCTTTTATGTCAGTAACAATTGCTGACATTCCACTGATGTAACAGTTCTTATTTGCCACCTTTCTCAATTCCTTGACTGCATTCATAGTCTCGTCTGCAGATAATGATGTGTCATAAAGTGCAACCATCAGGGTTGAATCTTTATCTTTGTTAATGAAAAAGTCGTGAACCTTATCAGGTAACATATCCATAGGAATAGACAAATCAGCGATAGAGTCATACCAGAGAATCTTCTTCACATGATCAACCTTTTCCATTTCCTTTTTCATTGCGGAAACATCTTTGTTATCCATCCCCTCAACAACACACATTGAGAAACCGCCGGTTCCAAATTCATCAAGAAGTACATCCTGTCCTTTCATTGTCTCAATATCCTTCGGTAAATATGAGAGAATATCATAATTAATTCTTGTATTCAGGAATCCTATAGCTGATGGAATTAAAAGTAAAACCGACACAATTAAAATGATATATCTCATCTTTACTACAATCTTTCCCAAACCATTCATACATTAACACCTCGCTATTCTTATTTGTTTTTCTTCAATGTTATAATAGTAAAAAAAAGATTTAAACGACATAATCAATGATTCAAATGCGTCATAAAAAAAAGACATATCGCGTGATATGTCTTTTTTAGATAAACATTTAATATATATAGTAATCATTCATTGAATAGAAAGTCATTGATATTCTTTGTCATAAAATACTCGTGAATATGTACAATATCCTGTGGGGACACTTCAAATCCGCCCTCTATCCACTCTTTAACGATATATATAACCATCTTTGAGTAATACTTTGCAATACGCTCAGGAGTAATCCAAACGTACTCAGAAGGACTGCTCCAGTTTCCATTGGTCTCCATTACATTTAAAATAATATCTTTCAACTGTCTCTCTGCCATAACCTCAAAAGAATCCTGACCTTCAATCTTTGAAATCTTGCTAAATATTACTTTATTGTTCTCAATGGTAGTAAGCACCAACAAAATAGCTTCCGACCATAATTTATTCTGAATCAGTGGTTGGATAGGTTTTAACAAATCCTCACTAATGATATATTCTACCAACTGATATTTGTCCTGGAAATGATTATAAAAAGTTGTTCTTATAACTCCGGCGTTATCAGTTATCTGCTTGATAGTTATCTTGTTTATAGGATTGGTTAATACTAATTCCAGAAAACTGTCCGCCAGTACTCTGCTCATATCATATTTTTGTTTTGGCATAAATGTCTCCTTTTTTACATTTGGCAGATTACTACCTTATTCTAGTATTATATCAGTAATATTTCATAATGTATACATTTTGGAATAATTGACAATCGGCGTATAATAATGTAATTTAAAAAAGGTAATTACACGAAAAAAGATTGGAGATTTAAATGGAAAAGATAGCAAGTTTTACAGTTAATCACTTAGATTTATTATCAGGAATATATGTATCGAGAAAAGATTATGTCGGAGACAATGTTATAACAACATTTGATCTTAGAATGACTCGCCCAAACAAGGAACCGGTTATGAATACTGCAGAAATTCACACTGTTGAGCATTTGGGGGCAACTTTCTTAAGAAATCACAAGGAATATGCTTCAAAGACAGTTTACTTTGGTCCGATGGGATGTCGAACAGGATTCTATATGATTCTTGCGGGAGATTACGAATCTAAAGATGTTGTAGTTCTCGTAACGGAAATGTTTGAATTTATCAGAGATTATGAGGGAGATGTTCCCGGAGCCAGCCCAAGGGATTGTGGAAATTACCTTGATCTCAATCTTCCAATGGCAAAATTTATTGCTAAGAGATATCTCGATAACACACTCTATATGATAGAAGAAAAGAATTTAATATATCCTCAGTAAAAAATATCGCCAATCGTTGGTTTTATATCATCGATTGGCGTTTTTATATATTTTATATATTTTATACATTTTATATATTTTATTTTTTTGTTTATTGATAGTTTCGGTAAAATATTTTTCATCTACAACTTTGATAAAATAATATTCATCAACGATATTTATGTATTATCCATAACACTATCAGATGTGCCGGATAGAAAATATAGAACAGCCATTTGTATTTTCTGTTTCCGGGCTTGCCGTTATATAATGACAATGGAATGATAGCAGCCATACCAAACAACTGAACCTTTCCATACATAAATGAAAACATCACATTCGGCCAGACAATTCCATCTGTTCTTTCTCTAAATGAATAAAACAGCACAATAAGCAGTATTCCGGGATATGTATAACAAAGGTGGGCTTTGTGGGCAAAAAAGCATATGGCAAGAATAGCCATCATCTGCAATCCCGACTGTACAAGTACAACCATTTCATTTTCAACCACCCATTTTGGCATTTTCAATTCACTGGTTATATAATCCATAAGTCTGATTACTAACAAACCAATCAGTAATGTAAAAAATATGTTCTGCTTTTTAAAGCTATAAATTGAATTACAAAATGCCAGATCATATGGAAGTTCTGATATAACTGCAAATACCAAAAGTCTCAATGCATATTTATTTCTGTCTCTGGTATGAACATATCCCTGAGTAATTAAAAATGCAAAGATAGGAAAACTTAGTCTTCCAATTGCCCTAAACACAAAATATGCTGCCGCCTCATGATCAAAAAAAACTGCGGCCACATGATCTATTACCATAGCAATAAGCGCTATCCATTTGAGAGTAGTTGCATCAATTCCAACCCTCTTAATAGTACTTATTACGTTATCATTTGCCACAGTTTTTTCTGTATTCATCTTCTTATTGTTCTCCAATACTATTCGATTATATTATTCCAATAAAAAATACAATTTTCGATATTTAAAGGTAACTATTCAATCTTTCAGCAATGCCAGCTCGAATTCGCAGATAAATCTGCTACTTCATCACCAACACTGTAACACTTCTTGGCGGAGCCAAAAAGATTCTGTTCTCTATCTGAATCTTTGCATACATATCTGTTGTATACATCACTTCCCATCTCATTCCTGATCTCGGTGAAGGGATTCCAAATGCCTGCTGATTCCAGTGCATGTTGTAGGCAATGTAGATGTCATTCTCTGCCTCATGTCCAAAACACTCAGCATATTTGCCACAGTACATTGCAGAGAAATGTCTGTTAAAGTTACTGAAATCAGGATACCATGCTTTCGTTCCGTGATATGACATATCCGGAAGACCACATCCCTTGTAGTCCATCATTCTAGGCTCCGTAGGAGTATGAAGCACAGTGTGACTCTTTCTGAACTTAATCGTCTCTTTTACAAATGAGAGAACGTCCTTTGCCATGGCATTGGTGTTCCACTCTACCCATGATATCTCGTTATCCTGACAATACGGATTATTGTTACCCTGCTGACTGTTGCACATCTCATCGCCTGAGTAAATCATTGGAACTCCCTGACTGAGAAGAACCATAGATAATGCATTCTTTATCTGCTTTCTTCGAAGGTCGAGAACCTTCTTCTTTCTGGTAACACCCTCTACACCACAGTTCCAGCTGTAATTATAAACTGCTCCGTCTGCGTTGGCTTCACCGTTTGCCTCATTGTACTTCTTATCGTAAGACACTAGGTCAAATAATGTAAATGTGTTGTGATTTGCAACGTAATTGACCATGGCAACTCCACTTGGGTTAGCCTTAATTTTGTATGAAATGGTGCCGAGCATATCCTCATCACCCTTCAAAAATCTTCTTGCCGACACCATGAAATCATCGTTGAAATTGGCAAGATTCTTGTACTCACCGCGGGCATTGTAAAAATCAGTGTCCACAGGGAATGTATATGTAAATATCTTTGTTCTGCTAAGTAAATTGTCAGTCTGTACCATCTTCATAACTGCATCTTCACAGTTGATGTGAATACCGTCAATATGGTAATTCATAATCCAATGGTGCAGACAATCTATAATAAGTGTAGGATTCGTTCCTTCCGGGAAGAAAAACTCCATAGAAACTTCGATTCCGGCCTTGTGAAGTTCCTTAACCATATACTTGAACTCTTCCACTTCTCCACCGCTCTTATTCGAAAAGGCAAAAGATGCCTTTGGAGAGAAAGTATATCCTCCGGTATATCCCCAAAAATTGATTGTATCCTGCTTGATAACAGAATAATACGGGCTGTCCGGTTTTGTCTCGACAGGAACTTCATTGAACTCATAAGCAGGCATAAGCTCAACCATAGTAATACCAAGATCAACAAGATGTGGAATCTTATCAACAATTCCAAGATAAGTACCCTTGTGTTTTACCTTTGAAGAGGAATGTTTTGTGAATCCCCTGACATGGAGTCTGTACATAATAGTATCTTCAAAAGGAGTATTAAGGGGTGCATCACCCTCCCAGTCAAAATCATCACTGACTATGCTCGCTCTGATATCGACAGGCTTAACTCCCCAGTTCTCTTTTCCTGAAAGTGCTTTGGCATATGCGTCGGTAACAATTCTTCCGTCGATTGAAAAATTATAATCGTACTTCTTGTAATCAAGACCAATTACCTTCATTGCAAATACATTACCGATTACCTGCGCATTTTCAAATGGAATCCGGAGTGCTTCGTTTGTTTTTCCTTTTTCGTACAGTACTAATTCACAGTTGCTGTTAAGCTTTGCAGTGAACGCAAAGTTAACCGCCTCCCCAAGAACTGTAGCCCCCAATATAAGTGGATTTCCTCTTTCTATAATTAACCTGCTTCTCAAATCCATGGTGTATCCTTTCCTTTTCCGTCCGTATAACGCATATTCGATAGTCATTATACCACAATGATATTGTTTTTAAAACATAAAACTATTACCTATTTAAATGAATTTTGTGTGAATGATTATCTCTAGAGATTATCGTGCAAATTATAAAACGTTACTCACTCTGTTTGCTTAATAATAAAAAAACTGATATAATAGGTGGGATTGAGTAAAAAATCAACGCGTATTTTTTTAGAGAGAGGTAATAATAGTAATGATAAGTGCTAACAATGTTACATTAAGATTTGGTAAAAAAGCTTTATTTGAGGATGTAAATATCAAATTTACTCCCGGTAACTGTTACGGATTAATCGGTGCAAACGGTGCCGGGAAATCTACTTTCTTAAAGATTCTTACAGGAGAACTTGAGCCTACAAACGGTGAAGTTGTAATAACTCCGGGTGAGCGTCTTTCTTTCCTGAAGCAGGATCACTTCCAGTATGACGAATTTACTGTAATCGATACTGTTATCATGGGTAACAAACGCTTATACGATATAATGAAAGAAAAAGATGCCATCTACATGAAGGAAGATTTTTCCGACGAAGACGGTATCAGAGCAAGTGAACTTGAGGGTGAATTTGCAGAATTAAACGGATGGGAAGCAGAATCTGATGCTGCAACTCTTTTAAACGGTCTTGGTGTAGATACTGAATACCACTATCAGACTATGAAAGAATTGAACGGCAACCTCAAGGTCAAAGTTCTTCTTGCTCAGGCATTGTTTGGTAACCCTGACATTCTTCTTCTCGACGAGCCTACAAACCACTTAGACTTAGATGCTATCGCATGGCTTGAAGAGTTCCTTATCAACTTTGACAATACAGTTATCGTTGTATCCCACGACAGATACTTCCTTAACAAGGTCTGCACACAGATTGCCGATATCGACTACGCAAAGATTCAGCTCTATGCAGGTAACTACGACTTCTGGTATGAGTCAAGTCAGTTGATTGTTAAACAGATGAAAGAAGCAAACCGTAAGAAAGAAGAAAAAATCAAAGAACTTCAGGAATTCATACAGCGATTCAGCGCAAATGCTTCAAAATCTAAGCAGGCTACTTCAAGAAAACGTGCCCTTGAAAAGATTGAACTCGACGATATTAAGCCTTCAAGCAGAAAATATCCTTACATAGACTTCAGACCTGAGCGTGAAATTGGTAACGAAGTACTTACTGTTGAAGGTATTTCAAAGACTATCGACGGCGTTAAGGTATTAGACAACATTTCATTTGTTGTTGGTCGTGAAGACAAGATTGCTTTTGTTGGTTCAAACGGAATCGCAAAGACTACATTATTTAAGATTTTAACAGGCGAGATGGAGCCTGATGAAGGAACATACAAATGGGGAATCACAACTACACAGTCTTACTTCCCTAAAGATAACACAAAGGACTTTGACTGCGATGATATCATCGTTGACTGGTTAACACAGTATTCAGAGATTAAGGACGCAACATATGTACGCGGCTTCCTTGGAAGAATGCTCTTTGCAGGTGAAGACGGTGTCAAGAAAGTCAAGGTATTATCCGGTGGTGAGAAAGTTAGAGTTATGCTTTCAAAGCTTATGATTTCAGGAGCAAACGTTCTTATTATCGACGAGCCTACTGACCACTTAGACATGGAATCAATCACAGCACTCAACAACGGGCTTATCAAGTTCCCTGGTGTTCTTCTCTTCTCTTCAAGAGATCATCAGGTTGTACAGACTACTGCCAACAGAATTATGGAAATCGTTAACGGTCAGTTAATTGACAAGATTACAACTTACGACGAATATCTTGAAAATGACGAAATGGCAAGAAAAAGAACTGTATACAGCACTGACGATATGGATTCTGACAATTAATACCAATAGTCAGTTTCGATAATGGATTCTGACAATTAATATGAATATTTAAACTGACTTTTAGATACATAACAAAATCGGAGGTTGTCAAATGAGACCAGTCACTATTATTATTCCTGATGATCGAATCAAGATTCTTGGAATAATGCATTTTGTTCACGGAATGATGGAGCATCGTGGACGATATTTGGAAACTCTTGAATATTTCAGCAAGATGGGATATATCTGTGCCATTCAGGACATGAGAGGACACGGAGATAATATTTCTACCGAAGATGATCTTGGATATTTCACTTCAAAAGGAATGAAGATTCTTGTTCAGGATGTCGTCGCCTTCAATGATTATCTGAAGAAAATATATCCTAAGCTTCCTGTTGTCCTTATCGGACACAGCATGGGTTCTCTTATAGTGAGGTCTTTTCTCAAACGACACTCTGAGGAAATAAATGCGCTGATTGTAATGGGGTCTCCATCCCCGCGACCTTTCCTTAGAACATCAAAGAACTTTATATCATTTATGGCCTATTTCAAAGGATGGAGGCACAGAAGTCAGTTTATAACCAATATTGTGTTAAAGTCATTTGACAAACCTTTTGCAAAAGAAGGTATCAAGAATGCCTGGCTTACTACAGACGGAGATGTTGTAGACAGATTCAACCGTGATCCGTTATGCGGTGTTCCTTTTACATTGAACGGATACAAGGCTCTATGCAATCTACTGATTAACGTTTATTCTCCGGAAGGATATAAAAACAAAAATACTTCCCTTCCTATTATGTTCATTTCCGGCGCAGAAGACCCTTGTCGAATCAGCGATAAGAAATGGCAGGAATCAGTAAATAGGCTCAAAAATGCCGGATTCACAAACATATACTCAAAGATGTATCCTGGCATGAGACATGAGCTTTTCAACGAAGTCGGAAAAGACGAAGTCAGACAGGACATACTAAAGTTCCTTGAATTAAATCTTGGAATTGAACATGATATATACTAATTCAAATACAAACAAAAAGCAAAGGACTATAACTACAGTTCCTTTGCTTTTTGTTTTTTTCTCTTTAATAATTCTGACAACCGCTCCTTCAACTTAAAGCGCTGTTTCTTCGCACTGTTAAGCATGCGACATTTCTACTCCATGTCAAGCAGTCCTATTTGCATCTTGAGCATAAATATCCTCTTTACACTTTCATTTATTCTCTCTTCTGTAATTGTTCCATTCTCGACTGCCTCTTCAACACTCTTTACGGCACGTTCTATATCCATAGGCATTAATATAATATCATTTCCTGCCTGAATAGCTTTTATTGTTCCCTCTTCAACAGTGTAATTATTTGCTATTGCTCCCATGTTCATTGCGTCAGTTATTATTACTTTCTTGAATCCAAGCTTGTTTCTGAGCTGATTTGTAACCATCTCATATGACAAAGTAGCCGGAAGTTTATCCACAGAATTCATAGTGATATGTCCCATCATAACCATATCTGCGCCGGCTTTTATTCCTCTCTCAAAAGCCAGATATTCTTCCTTCTCAAGCTGTTCAATTGTCTTATCTGAAGTTGCAATTCCAACATGACTGTCAGTCTGTGTATCTCCATGCCCCGGAAAATGTTTGAGTGTGGTCAGAACTCCTCCGTCGCAATAACCTTTCACCGCTGCTTCTACCAGTTCTGCCGTTTCTTCAAAATCATCACTGTAAGCGCGCGTTCCGATTATCTGATTTTCCGGATTTGACCAAGTATCTGCAATCGGTGCATAATCAAGATTAAATCCAAACTGCTTTATATCACTTCCAATTTTCTTGGCATTCTGATATGCAGTTGGTGTTCCTTCTTCCTTATATTCATACATTGGTTTAAATTGCGTTGTACCAAGGCTCTCTGCACATCTTGCTACTTTTCCGCCCTCTTCATCCACACTAATAAACATGCCTATACCGTGATTCTTTTTTGCAAATTCCTGTGTCTTTGAAATCATCTCTATCGTCTGTTCCTTTGATACAAGATTATACTCCATATAAATCATTCCACCCACAGGATATTCTTCCAGTTTTTTCTCTGTTACCTCTCCGGCCATCGTAACCTTATCTACTCCTGTAAGCACCTCCGGTATAACAATAAACATCTGGCATATCTTCTCATGTAACGTCATAGTTTCTAAAATCTCATTAATATGCGCATCCACTTTATGCTTTCCTCCATCCTCTTTCAAATCGTCTTTTTCGTTCGTATTATTCTCAATACTGCTTTCATCGTTATTATCTGCATTACACGCTTCACTTTTTTCTTCCTTACTGTTTGGACTCTTTTCAGATTGTTGTATTCCACTACATCCTACCAGAGCCACACTCAATAAAAGTGCTGTTATCATCCCAATATTTTTCAATGTTTCTCCCCTTCACAAATCAGATATCATTTTAATACAAAGATAAAGGTCGCTTTCGCGACCTCTGTCTTTGTTTTCAATTCTTCTCCAGCATTACCATCGCTGATTCTGTATTATCAATTCTTCTCTAACAATTCCATTGCTCTGTCGATAATATCGATGTCTTCCTTTTTAAGAAATTCTTCAAGCGTTCTTCTAATCTCCAAATCAACATTTCTGTCGATTGGATTAATCTTTAATTCCTCTCTGATTTTTTCATTTACATCTTTGAAGGCCTTTAAAACTATAGGATTAAACTCTCCGGATTCACCGTACTCAATCATAAGAACAGCCTTTTCGTGATCAAACTGCTTCTTATATACTCTCTCACTTGTAAGAACGTCATAAGCATCAGCCAATCCCACAACCTGAGCTGTGATAGGAATATCATCACCCTTCAATCCATAAGGGTAGCCATTGCCATCATATCTCTCATGGTGCGACAGGCATATATCCTTTGCAACCTTGATAAGTTCTTCGTTCTCATAAGACTTCATCTCATCAAGAATAAATCTTCCCGCTGTTGAATGAGTCTTCATAATCTCAAACTCTTCCTCGGTAAGTTTACCTGACTTGTATGCAATCTCTTCCGGAATAGTAATCTTTCCTATGTCATGAAGCGTTGCAGCTGTACTGATAAGCAAAATCTCATCGTAAGTAAACTTATAATCGCTAATCTCATTGAGACGCTCTAAAATAATCTTTGTAATAACACCTACATTAAGAACATGGGAACAGTCGTCTCCATTTCTAAACTCTACGATATGTCCCAAAATATTGGCCATAACATTGGCATTCTTCTCACGCTTGTAAATCTGCCTAACCAGTAGAGCAATAAGTTTCTTCTGCTTAGAATACAAACTGAGCGTATTAATAACTCTTCTTTTTACAATAACGCTGTCAAACGGAGCAATGATATAATCCGTTACGCCAAGTCCGAAAGCTCTTCTACTGTTATAAGAAGAACCAACTGTAGACAACATAATAACCGGAATATTCTGAATAAGCATCTTGTTATTCATACTAGTAAGTACATCAAATCCATCAACCCCAGGCATATCTTCATGCAACAAGACAATATCAATGGAATCCCCATCGCTATCCAAAATATCAATTGCACTCTGGCCGCCTGTTGCTTCAATTATATCAAATTCATCACCTAATATTTCCACTAAAAGTTTGCGATTTTCTTCCTCATCATCGACGATGAGTATAGTGTATTTCTCATCTATCAACTATATCCCTCCTATTCAATTGTAGCTTCCGTACAAACTTATACACCCATTATATCACATCCTAAAGAAATGTACATTATTCTTGCAATTATTATTTCAAATAAAGGTAACTATTCTTTTTTGTCGCGAGCGAAGGTGATTTGATATCCGAAGGATGAAAATCACGAAAGCTTAGCAGATTAAGAACAAAGTGTCGCTTGCGACACTTCGCGCGCGAGCGGATGCGTCAGCATAAATACATCTCCGCGAGCTGCGCATCCTTGCGGAGCATTTTTATTTCATGGGGAAGTTCAAAGAACTTTCCTATGAAATAAAAAAAGCGATAACCACTGGCTCACAGGTCCAATGATTACCGCCTTTAACTCAAATCATTTTTCTCAAATTATCCTATATGATTATTCTCTATGATTATTCTTCACAATTTTACATATTATTCTTTCATTATGAAACCAAATCGAATCCATAATCATAATCTCTTTCTGCATAATCAGGCTTTGCAACCTTTAAAATTGTGTTGAATAGATAGTCATGTGATACTTTATTATTCATCATACGGTTCTGATACAATGTGTCTGCAATCTGATATACAGAAGATTCGCTTACATCGCTATATACATATTCGCCGTTTGCAAGATGTGCATAAGCTCTTACATACATTCCTGAATTGTAGTACTCAGCATTCTTGATGAATTTCATTGTCATTGCATAACTTGTCGAATCTGCAAGTACATCTGAATGGTAAGATACCTTTCCTGCTGATGTTGCCTGGAATGCAAATACTTTCTGTGGGTTGCTTCCATAATAAACATCAGATTCTGACACTTCACCGCTGAGTGCATATACAAGTCCGAAATCAACAACTTTATTCTCAGGATCTGAGATTGAGTACAATACTCTGTGTCCTTCATATGAAGTACTTATCTGGTATCCCTCGATAGTAAGTTTAACTGAATCGCTGTATGCTGTTGGTGCCTCCGTTGGAGCCTCTGTCTCAACAACTGTTCCTCCTGAAACATTTACTGTTCCAACAAAACCTGCTGTCTCACTGTTTCCGTTTACTGATGAAACTCTAACTGTATGATTTCCGCCGCTTACATTTTCAATAAGGTATTCAGCGCATGGTACTTTTGAATATTTAAGAACTCCGTCAACATAAACATTGTACAACTGTCCTTTTTCTTCCATTGCAATATTTCTGCCCCAAACAACTGTAATCTTGTTATCCTGATTGCTCGATACTACTACTCCGAATACTTCCTCAACATCGCCTGTTGCCTGAGATGGAGCCTCTGTAGGTGATTCAGTTGAAGTTTCTGTTGGAGCTACTGTAGGCGCCTGTGTAGGAGCCTGTGTAGTTGTCTCTTCATTCTTTGTAAGAGTGAAGTCTGTAATATTACATGCCCCGCCGTCTGATACTAATGAAATTTTGTATGTTCCCTTTGCTGCAAATGTAACTGTTGCTGTGTGTGGAACAAAAGTTGTCCATGAGCTGCTTGCAGTAATTGGTACTGTTACAACTGTGTTGTCATTTAATTTTACAAGGATATTCTTTGCATTGTACTGAGCATCACCTGCTGCAAGGTTCAGTGTCAAAGTATATGTACCCTTCTGAGCAACTTTAATGTAGTAATCAAGGTATGCGTTGCTTGTAATGTTTCCTGCATATGTTGGTGTTCCTGATGTATTGATTGTGATACCTGAAGACTTGCCTCCAAATGAATCAACCTTAACTGTTCCCGGAACATCTGTAACTGTTGCTGTAGTTGTTGATCCTGTTCCAACGATTGGAAGGATTGTACTGTTAATAGCTGTTAACAAACTCAAATCCTGTGATGTGGCATCCTGACTGATTTCCCAAATCATAATACCGCCGGCGTTCTGTGCTGCGTACTGAGCTTTCTGCTTCATTGTTGGAATACCGTTATAGTAAACTGTTGTTCCGTTAATTACAGCTGAATCCTGCTGAGCATAAGCTGAATTCTTTGCTACGATATCAGCGTATGATGCCCAGTTTGGTCTCTCATAGAAAGGAACCCCGATTACAAGTTTGTTTGCAGGAACTCCCATTGTATTCTTCCAATAATTGAATGACTGTGTTGCAAGACTGTATGGAGAATGTCCCGAGCCTTCATTTCCGTCATATGCCATCAGGTTAACAAAATCTAACAAGTCTAATACTTCACTTGTAAATCCTGATCCGCTTGTAGCTGCTACTGCAACTGTAAGAATCATTCCGTTCTGATCACAGAGTGTTCTGAGCTTCTTCATAAAGTCAACATACTGAGCCTGTGATGAAGATGTTGGGTATTCCCAGTCAATATCAACACCCTTGAATCCCTGTGCCTTTGCCTGTGTAACAATACTGTTTGCAAGTGACTGACGTTTTGCTTCTGTGTTTGTATTCCACTCAAATACTGTCTTACATAATCCGTCAGATGAACCTGAATGTGACCATCCACCTACTGAGAGGACAGGTACAACATTGTGCTGGTTACAAGCATTAATCATTGCCTGAATGTTTGAAGATTCACCACTGATGCTTGCCATTGTTCCGTCTCCGCTTGAACTTGGAAGACCGAATGCGTAATAGCAGTGTGTGAGTTTATCCCACTGAACTTTGCTTGTGTAGTTTCCATACCAGTTTGGATAGTATGCAACTACCTTAAAGTTATTACCAAATTTAGTTGTAGATGTCGACTGTGGAATTTCAACACTTACTTCTTCTTCCCATTCTGTAAATGAAGGTCCTGAAATGTTACAGCTTGCTGATGCTGAAATTTTAACTGTGTGAACGCCTGCTGCAAAATTAATTGCCAACTTGTATGGAGCAAAGTCAAACCAGCCTGCTGCCGCCTGAGGTTTGATTGTTCCAACACTTGAACCGTCTACTGAAATAGTTAATGTTCTGTCTGCACTTGTTGTTGCAAGGTTAAGATTGAAATCATATTTTCCTGCTTTTGCAACGTTTACTTTGTATTCAAGGTAAGAACCATTTACAAGGTTTCCTGCCAATTTAACACCATTATTTGTTGAAATAGTAACCTCACTTGATTTTGCAGAATAACTGTCAATCTCAAATGCTCCGGGACAATTAACTGTAGTCTGTGAAGACTGTGATGTCTGCTGCTGATTTGAAGTCTGCTGGTTCTGTGTTGTAGCAGGCTGTGATGTAGCGTTCTGTGGAAGTGCTCCCTGGTTTGATACTGCAACAAATGTAAATTTCTCCCATGTTCCAATTGTATCACTTGCCGCATGAAGAATACCTGCTGTCGCATCATTGATATCAGTCTGAACATATTTGCTGTTTGTATATGTTCTCAATGAATATGTTCCGTCATTGTTATTTACTAAGTAGAATTTTTCCCAATCACTAATCTTATTGCTTCTTGCCTTGATTGGATTCTCTGTATCTGCGTCATCAAAGATTGCACAGAGATATTTGTTGTTTGATCTTGACTGGAATGAGATTGTTCCGTCAGCATTATTGATTACTCTGAACTCTTCCCATCCACCAAATGAATCTCTGTCCGCAACTAATTTTGCTTCACCGTATTTATCTGCGCATACATACTTGCTATTGATGTTTGCCTTGATTGCAAAGAAATCATCATCAGTCAATGCCTTGTCTGCAAATACAACTGTCCCCGGCATGTAAGACTTCATATTGTTGTATGTAACACCTGTAGAGCTTGCATTTGTTCCGATTGAACCTGAACCCCATTTTGTTCTGATTGTGCTTTCAGAATCTTCTGCCGGTTTAACTTTTGCCTGGTTTGCTGTCTCGTGATATATTCCCCAGCTACCCATTCCTCGTGCTTTGTATGACCAGTTTGTATAATGCCATCCTGCATCGTTCATCTTCTTTAATACATACTGCCATTTTGCATCACCGTCAAAACAGTTAAACTCTCCGATATATGTAGGTACGCCATAATTTGCATTATTTACACTGTTAACAAGGTTGTCGATTGCTGTCTTCTGTCCGTTAAGATTTGCCTCATTGTCATCAACATAACTCCATGGATAATGATGATATTCATAAACAACATTAGTCCAACCGTATCTGCTTGGGTTTGGAAGGTTTGCTGTTCCCCAGCATGATTCCATAATAAGAATGTGGTCAGGGTCAACCGAACGGATTGCCTTGTACATCTTGTCGTAGAATGCCCAGTGTTTTTCACCTGTTGAACCTGCCTTTTCACCAGGCTCATTCAATGTGTCATATGCTGCAACTGCAGGATTTCCCTTATAGTGATTTGCAATTACTTTCCACATATCAAGTGTCTGATTCTGAAGAGTTTCATTGCTGAAGAATGTAACGTCAGCCACATTGTCAATTACCTCTCCTGAGTGATCCTGTCCGCTCTGTGAACCGAAAGCACCGTGAAGATCTAAGATAACATAGATTCCTCTCTTGCCTGCCTGTTCAACAATCCAGTCAAGACGGTTAAATGCGTCACTTCTCAACACCCAGTTATTACCTGTTTTCTTATATAAATTCATGTAAGTAAACGGAACTCTGATAACAGACATTCCCATGTTTTTACATTTTTCAAGATCGTCCTCTGTAAAATAATTGCTCTCATAATAATCAAGCAACTCTAAAGCCTTATCCTGTCCAAATCTGTTTGTGAGTGTTTCGATGATAGTTTTCTGATCTTTGGCGTCTGTGGAACTCATCCAACTCTCCTGAACAAATAAATTTCCGATATTTGTTCCTCTAAGGTAAACATTGTTTCCTTTTCCTGAATTGTTCTTAATGTAAGTTCCCTCAACCTTAAGAAAGTCGTAAGATGTAAAGCCTGTTCCCTCTGCAGCCTCTACCTGTTGTGTTGATTTGATAATTCCCGCTGTTGGATATGCACCTATAGAAAGGCACATAGTCAATGTGAGCGCTAACGCTCTCTTTCCGATTTTTAAAAGATTATGCATTTGTTCCTCCTTAATCTTTGTGAAATCCCTCTATTTTTTCACATTGAAAGACATCAAATACCTTCTCTAACCGTAACCCTTTTTTCATTTTTTTATTCCCTGATTTTGTACTAATGAAAGTATAAAATCAAATCAAAAAAATCGCCATAGGTAAAAAGTAGTTTTATTTACCTATTGCGATTTTCGTGAAACCCATTATCTTTTTGAAGTATTTTTTTGTGCACTTTGTACAAGAGTCACAATAAAACTTGTATTTTCTTGGTTTGCAAAAACAATAAAAGGCTAAAAGTGTTTTTATGGACACCAATTCAGCCAAGCACACATAAATAAAATAACCTGATTGAATGCTCGTATTCAAAATCAGGTTATTTTATTTATGTGTATTTGGGGAACCAACTCAGCGAGAAGTAGCGAAGCGAATTCGAGCTGGGGGCTGAATTGGTTAAATTCGCTGAATTTATATTCTACTTACTCTTTATTCATTACTAATAATTACCCAATATCTTCATATTGTGAGCCTCTGCATTTATTCCGCTGAGTGCATTCACAACTCCTGACTGGTGCGCCGTACCCTCAAATTCAATATAGAATCTGTACTGCCAGTTTCTGTCTTTAATCGGACGTGACTGAATCATAGTCATGTTGATGTCGTTATATATAAGGTGAGAAAGCATTGTATAGAGCGAACCACTCTCATGAGGCATCTCAAAACTGATACAAATAGTCTTCGCATCTTTTCTTGCAATCTTCTTTCTACTGACAACAATAAATTTTGTTGCGTTTCCGTAAGCACTGTTTACATGTCTGTCCAAAATATCAAGTCCGTAAATCTCTGCTGCCTTCTCACTGGCAATTGCTGCAACAGACTTGTCATTTGTATCTGCAACAAGCTTTGCACTGGTTGCAGTATTTAAATAACTTACCCTGTCCCAACCTTTTCCATCAAGATACACTTCACTCTGATCCAGCGCCTGTTTGTGGGAGTAGACTTTATTAATATCTTCCAATGTCGCACCCTTTACTCCAAGAACTGCATGATCAATAGGAATATCAAATGTATCAAGAATATAGCAGTCATATTCCACCATTAAATCAAATACTTCCGTAACAATTCCGGCAGTAGAATTCTCAAAAGGAAGAACTGCATAATCTCCCTTTCCATTGCTCAATTCAATCATTGCATCTCTGAATGTCTTAACATAGTGACAAGACACATCATTTCCAAAATACTTATGTGTAGCCTGCTGGGAATATGCCCCAGGCATTCCCTGGTAAATAACTTCCACATCGTCCTTTGGAATCTCTTCAACCATCTCAAAACCGATGTCATTATTTACACCTTCTTCTCTGAGCAATGAATATTGCATCTTTCTGCTCATTGACATTATCTGTTCAAACAATTCCTCAACGCAATGTGCATAAAATTCATCCGATGCGATATTTCTGAGTTTTTCTATTTTCTCAAGTTCTCTTTTTCTGTCAAAAACAGGCTTGCCTGTCTGAAACTTGTACTCTGCAACATCCTTGCAAAGTTCCATTCTTCTCTCAAAGTATTTTACAAGTTCTCTGTCCGCATTATCAATTTGATCTCTGATTTCCAATAATTTATCCATCTTATCTCCTATTTTATATATCTAACATATTATTTCTTTCGCAATTAATCATTTTCAGAAAGACATCCCTTACACCCTTCACAACCTTCACAATCAGAACAATCTGTACATCCAACACACTTGCCAGATTTGATACTCTCTGTTTTAGAAGCATCAAGTTCGTCAAGAAGTACCTGAACACTCTTGCCAAGAACCGGATTGATTGCATAAGGTGCAATCTGCGCAAGGGGAACTAAAACAAAAGCACGCTTGTGCATCTCTTTGTGTGGAATAATAAGGTCAGTGTCATAAACAATCGCATCATTGTAAAGAACAATATCTATATCAAGAGTTCTTGGTCCCCAATGAATCTTTCTCTCCCTAAAAGCGTCTGCTTCAATATCATTGACACACTTTAAAAGTTCATGTGGTGTATAAAGGGTTTCTATCCAAAGACAACCATTTAAGAAATCATCCTGCTCAACAGGTCCGTAAGGCTTTGTCTGAATGTAATCAGAAACCTGAATTACTCTGCAGTTTTCATCATCATAAAGAGCATCCACTGCCTGATTGAGATATTCTTCTTTTTCCCCCATATTTGAACCAATTGAAAGATATGCTGTATTCCATTTTTCTCTGACGGTAACCGTTACATCTTCAAAAGGTAAACCAATAGGTGCGTGAGGTTTGTGAACCGTCAGTTCAATCTCTCTGATTTTTGGCATTTTTCTCAAGACTTCCAAAGCTGTCTGTCTTGCAGCCGTTTCAATCAGATCATATCTGTTTTCTTTCAGGAACCTGTCAATCAATTCACAGACTGACGCATAATTCACAGTATCATCAAGATCATCGCTTCTTCCCGGAGTTTTGATATCAGAATACATTGTTGCATCAACAAAGAAATCCTGCCCTTCCTCTTTTTCTTTTTCCAAAACACCGTGATATGCAAATACTTTCAGCCTTTTTATTTCAATTCTATCCATTAATTATTCCACAGCTTTCTTACTATATAATATATTGATTACTTCCGCTTACCACCTAAGTTTAACATTCATTTATCAATTTCTTTTACAATTTTTATGTATAAATATCATGTATAACTTACATGTGCTACTTCATCTTACCACTTTAACATTTCGCTTGCCATCTTTATGGCATCGAGATTCTCTGCCACATCATGAACTCTGAAAATTCTGCAACCTCTCTCATATCCTATCACTGTTGTGGCAACAGTTCCAGCGGCTCTGTTATCCTTATCTCTGCCTGTTCCAATACCTATCACAGATTTTCTCGAAGTGCCAAGTAGTACAGGATATCCAAGTTTCAGTATTCTGTCACACTTATTTATCACTTCCAGATTCTGTTCATAACTTTTTGCAAAACCAACACCCGGATCAAGCATTATCTTATCTTTGTCAATGCCTGCACCCAGTGCGATTTCTATTGTCTCTCTCAAATCCGACAACACATCATCCATAAATACATTATAATCAGTATTGTCTCTGTTATGCATCAGGCAACATGCAACATTACTCTGTGCAATAATCTGCGCCATCCTGTCGTCATATTTGAGTCCCCATATATCATTAATCAAATCAGCACCGGCGTTAATTCCCGCCTTTGCAACTTCACTCTTATAAGTATCAAGAGAAATAGGCACATCGAAATTCTTCTTTATACTTTCAATTACAGGACTAATTCTCTCTATCTCTTCATTATCTGAAATCTTAGTATATCCCGGACGTGTCGATTCACCACCCACATCAATAATATCCGCACCTTCTTCTATCATCTTCTCCGTGTGGCGAAGTGCACGAGCCACATCATTCCACTTTCCACCGTCAGAAAACGAATCCGGTGTCACATTTAAGATTCCCATTATATAAGCATTATTATCAAATTCAAAATCACATTTACCTATTTTCATTTTTTCTGTCCTTAATGTCGCATTACAATTCTTTTTAATTCACCAAGATATGACAGCGAACCAAATGCCAATATGGCATCTATTTCTCCTAAGTTATATTTTTCTAACAGCATACTATACGCATGCTCAAGAGAATCCGATGAGACCACATTAGCGTTGTACCTGCTAACTGTTTCTTTTAAAGAATCGGCATCAAGTGCCCGCTTGTTATTCGGTGTTATAGTGACAATAAAATCTGCCAAAGGTGCCATTATACCAGCCACCCTGTCATAATCTTTGTCAGCCAACACTCCCATTATAAAGGCTAACTTCTTATTTGTAAAATATAATCCTACAGTTTCCTGCAACTGCGCTGCAGCACCCGGATTGTGTGCGCCATCCAGTATAACCACCGGGCTGTCGGATATTTTTTCAAATCTTCCGCAAAGAGAAGCCTGCTCAAGTGCTTTCTTAATAATATCAGCATCAAACACCCTAAATCCACATTCTTCCAGAATTCTCAACACCTCAATTGCAACCGAGGCATTTACTGACTGATATACTCCCGGCATAAAAGGCGATAAATCGCTGAACTCTTTATAAGAGAAGTGCAATCTTCCATTTTTTTCTTCTATATCATTAATCTCATCTGTAACAATCACAGGTGATTGTTTTTCTGCTGCCACTTTTTTTATAACATCAATTGCTTCCTTAGTCTGATTAGCTACGACAACAGGACAGTTTTCTACAATAATACCAGCCTTTACCCCGGCTATTTTTTCAATACTGTCCCCTAAAAATTGCATGTGATCCAGACTTATCGGTGTTATAATGCTGCAAAGAACCCTATTAAAAACATTTGTTGCATCAGTCTCTCCTCCCATACCTGTCTCAATGAGGACAATATCGCACTTATTTATACTAAAATACAAAAAAGCAAGTGCTGTTTCTATCTCAAAAGGTGTTGGATGAGCCATTCCCTCCTCCACCATGGCATCACAGCATTCTTTCACTAGAGTCATACATTTTGCATAATCATCGCCATTAATATTTTCTCCGTTAATTGTAATTATCTCAAAATATTCGTACACTGCAGGCGAAGAATATTTGCCCACCTTATAATCAGCATTCTTAAGTGCCGCTTCAACAAAAGCAATCGTCGAGCCTTTTCCGTTAGTTCCTGCGATGTGAACAGCTTTCAGATTGTTCTGTGGATTATCAAGTCTTTTTAACAATTCCTTTATCGAATCCAGTCCCAATACACTTCCATATATACTTACACTTGAAATATAGTCCAAGCTTTCTTTGCAATTCATCAATATTCCCTCCTATGTAACATACTTCCATTCAAGACCCCTATCGGCGTTCTTACTGAGAAATACGCGTCAGTTCAGCTTTCTACATGAAAAGGAAGTCACACTGTGACTTCCTTTTCAAACTTCGATAAGATTCTGATAACTGATAATCAATCATCGTTTCCATCCATGTTCTCGATTAATATTTCATCATCATCGTCATCTTCTTCTTCATCTATTACATTTATCTCTTCTCCACTTTCCGTGGTAGATTCTTCTTCACCGATAACATCACTCTGCTGAGCATCATCTAAATCTGTTGTTGATACTTCGCCTTCACTCTCGCTCTCACCTTCTTCTCTAAGATATTCCATCTTAACATATCCTGTGAGATCTTCGTAAGATACATTACACCACTCACCGTCAGAAGATAAAACTGTGACAGGTGTGTTAGGCTGAAATACCTTTAATATCTCCGCATCAGCATTTGGCTCTTTTCTGAAGTTAAGCGAATCTGTTGTGTACATGGTCTTTCCAACAACATCTGAAGACTCCTCTGTAGTCTCTTCTACCGTCGTTGTCTCAGGAGCAACTGTTGTAGTCACTGCTACAGTCGTAGTATTCTCCTTCTTATTCTTCTTATCACCATTATGGCTACATCCTTTAAACAATAGAACCACAATAATGACAAATAAAAAAGCTCCACATGCAATTATCGTATAAATCTTCTGTAGTTCTTTCTGCCTTTGTAACTTTCTTTTTTCAGCTCTTCTGCGCCTTGCTACTATCGCAGCCTGAATCTTGTCATCATATGAATCGTTATTTGCCATGCCTATGTACCTCTTCTAATAATTTCATCTGCCCCCAAGGATAATTACATCTTTATTCTGTAACTATCTCATCGTATTCTTCATCATCCATAAGTTCATCGAATGCTTCGGAAGCAATCTCATATTCTTCCTCTGTCTCGATATTGTCAAGATTTGGATCTCCATCTTCATCTTCAAAATAACGATAAAGATAAACTTCTCCTTCTTCGTACTCTTCACCTTCAAGTGGTAATACGGCAATGTAATCTCTTCCGTTTGCTTCATAAATAGCAATTACCTGACATTCAATCACTTCATCATCTTCGAGAGTAATGTCTATAAATAAATCTTCATTGTCGTCTAATTCGTTAGTAATCTTAAAATCGCTCATAATGTCCCCTTTGTAATAATAAAATTTCCGTAGAAAAACTACATGTTTTTCCTCTGGTTCATAATTAATTTAACAGAAAAGTGCATAAAATGCAAGCAAATGAACTTATTTATTCACTCTGATTAATCAATTAATTATCAAACATTAATTGCCCATTATCACTTCTGCTCATTTTGTGGCAATAACGCTGAGCGTTCTTGAATTCATCCACAAATTGCGACCTCACCATTTTCTTTCCCATGTAATCAGTACAGTTTAGAATATACAGACTGTCTGCTGCTCTTGTCATCCCAACATAGAACAGTCTTCTCTCTTCTTCCACATCTCCTTCTCTCAAAGCTCTTGCTTCCGGCATAATTCCCTGACAGACATCCGGAATGAAAACATGGCGAAACTCCAACCCCTTCGAAGAATGAATTGTCATTATATTAACTCCATGCATTACATTATTATTCTGATGTTTTGCTCCAATTCCGACTCTGTTATTTGACACTATTTCTGACATCTTTTCAGCTCTGTTATTTGCGACTGCTTCTTCTTGATTATCCCCCCTGCTCTGTTCTGCATACTTAATAAACTCATCATTCGTTTTAAATCTTGCCGCCTCATTTTTCATTTTAAAAAATACATCTTTTATACTTCTCAAATCCTTCAGTTTGTATTTCTTATATTCACACTCAACATATTTCTCCAAACCTACTCCAAGCTCTATGTAATTAATTGCCGCAAAAGGCCCCATACTTTTTATCATGTTCAAATCATTTTTCAATTTCGTAATATTCTTTTGAATCTTATCATTAGATTCATATATTTTCCTGAGTTCATAAATATTACTCTCACTTTCAATTATCATGTGTCTGGAAATTAATCGCTCCGGTTTATTAATAATATTTGCAAGACTTGCATTTTTATAAATGGGCTGATTCAAATCTGATAATGCAGCCTTTAAATACATAATGATATCTCCTGCAATTGGATGATCAAATATCGTTTTCTTATACTTTGTGGCAACTGACATTCCGCATCCTCTCAAATAATTCTCCAGTTTTGCAATGTCTGAATTATTTCTAAGTAATATTGCAATATCCTTTTGATTTGCGCCTTCTCTTATCAGTTTCTTAATCTGATTAGCTATAAATGCATATTCCTCAATCTGATTTTTCAATTCAGTGAAATGAATTGTCCCACCCGCGCCTCTGTATGAATCAACATTTTTGCTGTATCGTTTTCGATTGTGACATATCAGATTGTGTGCTTTATCATATATTTCCATTTTGGATCTGTAATTAATATCCAGTCTGATTATCCGGCACTTTTTAAAGTCATCCTTAAATCTAAACATAAGATCAGGCGATGCCCCTCTGAATCCGTAAATGGACTGATCGTCATCACCAACCACAAAAATATTCTGTTTTTCTCCCACAAGTAATTTCAAAGTATCATACTGTATAACATTAATATCTTGAAATTCATCTACCATAATATATTTAAACTTATTCTGCCATCTTGTTCTCACGTCAGCATTTTTTGAGAGCAACTCGTGACACATTATAACAATATCATCATAATCTATAAGATTTCTCGCCCTAAGTTCCTTATTGTAACTGTCCAATATCAGTTCAAAATCTTCCTTCCTGCAATATCCCGTTTTAAAACTTTCAAGGTAAACACTTTTCGCCTTACTGATTTCAGTTGCAATATTATCAACAAATTCTCTCAATTCAAAATTTCTGATTTTGTTTTCAATCACAATGCCTGACAGAATCGAATTCTTTTCTTTCTCAGATACAACCTGAAGCCTACCAACACCTCCACTATTATTAAGAATGTTCAAAAACACACTGTGAAAAGTTCCAAATGTAACCCGGTTCTTATCACTCACATTTAATTTAGCATATCTGTCTTTCATTTCTCCTGCTGCCATTCTTGTAAAAGTTACAACTAATATAGAAGATTGATCAACCCCTTCCCGAACCAATTTATCTACTCTCCTGGTTATCACCGTGGTCTTTCCTGTTCCCGGTCCTGCAAGAACCAACGCCGGTCCTTCTTTGTGCGCGATTGCTTTCTCCTGTGATTTGTTAACCATAATTCCTCTTTCCGCCGTGTCTCTCCGAAATCATGGTAACATATTGTTTGTATTTTTTCAATTAAAAATGGGAGTAATTCTCCCTGAATCACTCCCACCAGTTTAGCTAAATCTCATCATCATCTTTATTTACATTCTGACTTTCTTCGATGCCATCTAATCCTGTAGTATCCCCCTCCTCAGACTCATATCCTTCCTCAGGATTCTCTCCATCCTCAGACTCATATCCTTCCTCAGAATTCTCTACATCCTCAGAATCATATTCTTCCTCATACGAACCATCATCCGAGCCATCATTCCACTGCTCATCCATGTATTCTTCATATATCTCTTCGATATTCTTATATTCATAATCCTTATAATAGTCAGTAATCTGTCTCAATTCAAAATCAGATTTTGGATTTACAAATATGGTAATCTTTTCAATCCTACTGTCTTCTTTGTAATTTGCAATTTTTCTGTTTTTGAAGTCTTTTAACACTTCATCCTTCATCTCAAACCATACATCCTTATCGGTATTGTAATAATTGAATCCTAACTGAAGGCAGGGAATCTTACTTTTATCCTCAAAAACATACTTTGTATTGTGCACCCACTGATAAACAGTATCAGTATATGCATAGTATTCTCCTACAATTTTAAGTGTATTCTTCTGCACCGATTCATCTTCAACGATTTCGCACTTATACCCCTGAGATAAAGTATCAGCAAAATCAATCCAAAGAATCTCTTTATCTTCTTCTTTTACCAAATCTTCTTTTTCAACATTGTAGACAATTTCCTTATCTACCTTTCTAATACCATCAAGACCCTTGTTACCTATATATTCAAACGAACTATATTCAGCAAATGCGACTCCGCTACCAATACCTACCAATAATGCTCCCATAGCAATCATTGCACATGTAAATTTATATATATTACGCATGGGCTACCCCCTCCTTAACTTTGATATAATTATTTCCCAACTCAGAAAAACAATCGTCGTCAATTTCTATTTTTTCATTGTCGACCAAAATCTCACTTCCACTGTCATTCATTCCCGCATTCTTATTATCATCTTTCTTACCAAACAATGCGGCATAAATAGTAATAACACATCCAAGACAAATCAGTGTTACTCCTCCTGTGATAACTGTCACTCCAATCACCGGATATCCAAGTACTAATAATACCGCCGAAAGTCCCATACCAAATATGGAAAACAGTAAAAAAATCCCAATTATTATACCCGCAAATCCCAGAATAATCTTTCCTGCAAGCTTGAAATATTTCTTACAAAATCCAATCAACCATTTAAAACACTTTACTCCAAACATAAATGCCTTCTTTATACATCTGAAGGTAAATCTAATTAAAATTGAAACAGCCTTCATAAAAAAGTGAACTGCATTTTCTATAAAGCCACGTTTATTTGTCACTGCCTCACCCTTTTTTAATTCGCCGATAAATTTGCCCGGTAATTTTAGAATACTTCTTGCAATATCTTTGGCAACGCTTCCTGCTTTCTTCATAAAGTCACTTGCCTTTTCTGCGGCTTCTTCTGATAATATTCCGACACTTTCTCCTTTTTTAACTTCAACTGATTTGTTAACAGAACCGGCAGATACGGCGCTTCCTTTGACATGATAAGCTTCAAGGATTCCTGCTGTCAGTTCTGTCAAATCTCCAAAGTCTTCAATTGCATCCTCTTCAGATAATCCGTTTGCCATCTTCATATCTATATGCTGTTCATATTCAGCTACAATATCTTCAATCTCTCTATCTTCCAGAACACTTAAATTAGTTCTGATAATATCAATAAATTCTACTTTTTTCATTTCTTCTTCTCCTTTAAAAATTCACTAACTCTATTTGCGAATTCAACCCACTCATCTTCCAGATTCTCCACATACATAATGCCTGAAGCTGTTATATGGTAATACTTACGGGGTGGTCCCTCTGTGGATTCTTTTAAATATGTCTCAAAGTGGTGATCATTGGTCAGTCTCTTGAGCAAAGGATAGATTGTTCCTTCATTTACATCCACTACCTTAGATACTTCCTCCACCAGTTCATATCCATACATATCTTTATTCACAACAGATTTCAGAACTATCAGCTCAAGAACTCCTTTTTTAAATTGAGCATTCACATTCTCACCTCATTTCATTACTGTAGTTGTTATAGTATTATATTAAACACACTACCTTACATTGTCAAGTACTAAAGTATTTCCACTACTAAATATTAATAAATACTTAATAAATAAAAAAATGCCAGCCATCCAACGTGATGACCGGCATAGTATTTGTTATTTTTAATTATTAGTTCTGCAAAAATCAATTACATATTTGTTAAGTAATCAACTGCATCCTTAAGTGACTGTTTAAATGATACATCATCAGAATTTTCAAAAACAAATAAGTTTTCGATTCCTTCAGGCTTATTGAAGTCCTGAGTCTGGATATATTCATCCCAATGCTCAAGCTTCCAAGTATCTCTGTCTGAATTTCTCATGATCATTCTCTGACGACATACTTCTGAATTTGCCTGTACCCAAACAACAACCAACTGTGTATTTCTCTTAAGAAGCTGCTGTCTCATGTTCTCCATGTATGCAGCATCTTTGATTTCTCTTGTAAACGGTGCATTAATAAACACTGTATCATTATATTCTAATGCTTCATATGCAATCTCTAAAATCGCATCATACTCGTAATTTCTAATATGTTCCTCAAAGAAATCTGAACTTCTGTTGTATTCTTCGTTTGCAACCACAAAAATCTGCTTTGATAAAACAATTAAAGAATCCTTATCAAGATAAACACAATTCTTCATCGCCTTTGCTAATTTCTTTGTTACAAAAGTCTTACCACATGCAGGTGGTGAAGTAACTAATATCAATTTCTTCATCATAATACCTCTCGTACGTTATCCTTTTTTTCTGAATTCACTCAGTATTTAATAATAACACTTTATAATATACTTAGTCAAGAACTAAGAATTATCCCTATAAAAGGGGAATGGCACCTAAAGCTAAACTTCAGGTGCCTAAAAAATTGAAAGGGTTTAGATTATTAAAAGTCTTAATATCTAACAATGCAATTGTATGTAATAAAAATGCTTTTATCAACACTCGATTTTCAGAAATTTTCAATTTCTGTTTTTTTTGTAACAATTGCACCAAAAACCCTTTCATTTTTTCAGGCACACAACGTATTTCATTGTGTATTTTGTATATAATTTTACAAGGTTAAACGTTAACCTTACCTTTTTCAAAAATTGAAATCAATAAAAACGTATAAAATAAGGGATTCTAGCTATAAAACTTAGGTTTTTCCTCTTCCTGTGGCTTGTTATCACCAACGTTAATATTGTCATCATTCATCTCAATTTTCTGAATCATCATTGGTGGTAAACCAGCGTTTGTAAAAGTATTTGCTACGATAACCCTTACAAATGGGAACAATTCGTCATATGTCTGCTTGTGAATTTCTTTCTTGTCCATCCCTGCTTCATATTCGAACATCCCTCTAACACTAATTTTAAAATTGAAATCATTTGGTTGTTTTTCATCCATCATATCTATAACACATGTTGCAATACATCTGTTTTCACCGTTTGCGTACTGAACATTGTAAGATGCTCTTGTTGAGATGTTAAGATTTCCTGCCTGCTTCAATTCGTTTGTAAAATCTAATTCGTTTACAATATAACCATTAAACTTAATTCCTGCCATTTCTTCATCCTCCTGTTTTGGCTTTTTGAGTTATTATACCAAATGTTTTGAACATTTGCAAAATACAATAGGCAGAAAAAATAAGCTGCCTATTGTATCGCAAACCCTTTCAATATCCCTATGCAATCTAAACCCTTTCAAAAATTCTTCTTGCATTTTGCCCCCTGCAAATACATCAGGTTTTGATGTACCTACATATATAATGCCAATGACTAAAAATTATATATCCCCTTCTAACCACCAGCATTAAAAAAGAGACTTCTCAGTCCCCTTTTTATCTTATATGACTGTAAAAAATAGCATTAATTGGAAAAACATTTGAAATTATAAGGAAAAAACAAATAATACAGTCATATGAATTTCAGTTAATTACTTTTTCGGATCCGGCGCCCCCAATACTTAGTGCCGAACCGAACACCCACTAAATACCTTCCGTGATGTATGTTTAATACTTCGTATTAATAATTTCTTAATTAACTAACTAAATGATATATTACCTGATATTGTTCGAGAAAGGGCTCAAATTTTATAAATGTACATCATATTTTATAAAACAATTTTTATTGATTTTTCCTTGTGTTTTCAACCAATTTCAGACAAGTTTCAGCCAATTTCAGACAAGTTTTTTTTGTAATACTCTTTTACTCAATTCTATTGCATAATATTAATATTAGTTAAAAATTTACCCCACCGACTTTAATTAGGCGATGGGGTAAATTAATATAACCATTATTATTTGTTTTGAATCTGAGGATACCTTCCTCTTGTTTATAAGCTGTCGAGAATAGACTGAGTCAGTGTAAATGAATCCCCATACATAGTCCATGATAACGGAAGGTTCATATCGAAATTGCCTTCATTTATAAATTTCAACTGAGCGTTCAGTCTTGATAAATCTTCATGAGCTTCTTCCATGAGCATTATCTTCTTTCTGGCTTCAATAAAGGCTTTTAGATATGTAGCTTCGTCACCACCTTTTGCAGGTGATGTTGCAGTTCTCAATGCTGCCTTTCTGATTCCGCCAAAACTCTCACTGTCATTTCCAGGTCCATGCATAACCATGGCATCATAATAAATAAACTGACCAAGAACACTAAGTCCGTCTGTCTGTGCATCAGCTACTGCCGGGTGGAGATACCATTCTCTCACAATCTTGTTCTGTGCATCTATCATTTCCTGATCATTTGCCGCAGTCTGCCAAGCACGTACAAAGTTTCTTCCAAGTCCTGCTTCCGAATCAGTACCATTAACTGCACGAAGAGCACTTAAATATGGTGACAATGGATTATTGTTTGGTTTCAATGCAATATACTGTTCAACTACTTCAAGCATATCGCCTGTTCCGGAAGTAAATCCGATGATACCACCGGTATATCCTCTTCCGTCTCCAATATTTTCAATATATGAATACTGTTCTCTAAAATTAAGACTTGAGTTTTCTGCACTTGATACAATGGCAAAAGCAATCTTCATCAGATTACCGCTCTCAATTGTTCCGTTCTGTGGCTGCGTGGTTGGAGGTTCTGTTGGAGCCTCTGTAGGTTTTTCAGTTTGTGTTTCTGTTGGTTTATCTGTCGGCTTTTCTGTTGTGCTCTGTCCACCGGCAACTGTAACCTGCCCTGAAACTCCTGATGATTCTATTCCGTTTAATACTGCTGTAACTTTAACTGTATGTGTTCCATTTGAAATATTATGAATATCATATGATCCACATTGTACTTCTGACAACTTCTTAACTCCGTCAACATATACGTTGTACTTCTGTCCATTTGCTATCTGATCATTGTTCTGTCCCCAAACAACTGTAATTGTGTTATTTGCATTGCTTGAGAATACCTCACCAAATACTTCAATTGGTCCATTTCCTGATGGAGCTGAAGTTGGTGCTTGCGTTGTTGGTGTTTGTGTTGTCGGTGCTTGCGTTGTTGGTGTTTGCGTTGTCGGCGCTTGTGTTGTTTCTGTCTCAACTGCATGATTAAAAGTTACCCTTGGATAATTGCTGTCAACAACGCTCAAAATTGAATTGTACAGATAATCGTGATCTACCTGAATTGGCATCCTACTCTCATCATAAAGCACTGAAGCCACATCAAATATACTAAATCTTTTTGTTTCACCGTAATAATATGAGCCATTTCGAAGTTTTGCATATGGTCTCACAATATACTCTTGCGTAAATGCCGGTACATTCATGGCACCATAAGTCATTGTCATAGTGTAGGTAGCTTTGCCCTCTTCTGATGTAATCAAACCTTTTGAAGTCGCAGCAAATGCTTTCACATTCTCACCCTGATGATTAATGTCCATCTCATCTTCATTGACACAGTCTGCAAGACCATAAATCAATCCCCGTTCCGTAACTCTGCTTCCGTCGATACTCTCCGCCACGGAATATACCGTCCTGATTCCGCCTGCTGCAATACTAATCTGATAGCCTTCAACATTAAGTTCTTCTGTTGTTTCCACTCCGAATGTTTGCGTAAGTTGTGTTACTCCCCCCGAAAAAACAGTTCCCGCACATATTGTCACTCCGCAAATAAGTGACATTATTCTTTTTCTCATGTTACACTCCTTTTCTTTGATTTTTTATGATGATTCATCTCACATCCGATAGTATAACAATATTTCAATTTTAAATATAATTCAAGTACTAATCTCTAAACTGTGCAGATTTATTATTTAATTCTCTATACTTTCAATTAATTCATCTAAGATTTCAATTAACAAATTAAGATTTCAATTAACTGCTATGAAATTATTAATGTATTACTCTTTTTTTAATCTACAACTCTCAGATTTTTAATTCCGTCGCAAATCCTTCTTGCGACAACAGGATTGTTCATGGTATAGAGATGTATTCCGTCTATGTCATTTGCCACTAAATCTATTATCTGACTTGTGGCATAGGACATTCCCGCATCAAAAAGAGCTTCCTTATTGTTTTCAAATTTGCTAATCATCTTTTGAAATCTCACCGGCAATGAAGCTCCACACATTGTTATCATTCTTTTTATCTGCGCTGCATTTATCACAGGCATAATACCCGGAATTACAGGAACCTCAATATCTGCAATTCTGCAGTCGTCAACAAAACGATAGAACTCATTGTTGTCAAAAAATAACTGTGACAACAACACTTCTGCACCGGCATCAACTTTTGTCTTAAGGTTTCTCATCTCACTGACACGATTGTCAGACTCCGGATGACACTCCGGATAACATGCACCTGCAAAACAGAAATCCCCTTTTTTCTTCATATACGAAATAAGATCGGAAGCATGTTTAAAATCATTCTTTTCCGGCAGTTTTGGATTTCTGTCTCCTCTCAGTGCCAGAATATTTTTGATACCCTCTTCACCAAGTACTCTTGAAAATTCATCAATTTCCGACTTGTCATAGCTTAGGCATGTAAGATGCACTACCGGCTCAATGTTGTATTCATTTTTTATTTTCTTTGCAAGATCAATTGTGCGATTTCTATTTGAACCGCCACCTGCTCCAAATGTCACACTGATAAAATCCGGTTTAAGTTCGCTTAACACTGACAAAGTTTCATCAATGTTTTTTAACTCTTCATCCTTTTTGGGTGGGAAAATCTCAAATGACAAACTTCTGTTTTTATTCTTATGAATATCCGATAGTAACATATTACATTCTCCTAATATTTTTATTATTCAATATTTATACATTTTTTTGTTTTTATTTTTTTGTTTTTATTTTTTTATTAATTATTTCATTTTTTCTAATATTGCTCTCTCAAAATATTTGCGGCTGCAACCAGATTTTTAAGGCTGGCTTTTGTCTCAGGAATCCCTCTCGTCTTAAGTCCGCAATCAGGATTAATCCACAATTTATTTCTGTCTATTTTTCCAAGCATCTTCTCTAAGGCTTTCACAATCTCATCAACCGATGGAACTCTAGGAGAGTGAATGTCATAAACTCCGGGACCAACTTCCGTCTCGAAATTATTTTCTTTGATTGCCTCAAGAATTGTCAGTTTTGAGCGGGAAGCTTCAAAAGAAATAACATCTGCATCCATATTGTCAATGTCTTTTATAATTTCATCAAACTCACTGTAGCACATGTGTGTGTGAATCTGTGTCTCAGGTTTCACACCACTGTGGCATAATCTGAATGCCGGAATTGCCCAATCAAGATACTCTTTGTACCAGTCGCTCTTTCTGATTGGAAGTTTTTCCTTGAGAGCTGCCTCATCAATCTGAATAATTTTAATACCTGCTTTTTCAAGATCATTTACCTCTTCTCGAATTGCAATTCCTATCTGAAATGCCATTTCTTTAAGAGAAATATCTTCTCTTGGGAATGACCAGTTGAGGATTGTAACCGGCCCTGTGAGCATTCCTTTTACAGGTTTATCAGTGAGGCTTTGAGCATATTTTAAATATTCTGTTGTAATTGGTTTTGTTCTTTTTACATCACCGAAAATAATCGGTGGTTTAACACAGCGGGTTCCGTAAGACTGTACCCATGCCTTCTCTGTAAATACATATCCTTCCAGATTTTCACCAAAGAACTCAACCATATCATTTCTCTCGTACTCACCGTGAACCAACACATCAATTCCCAGATTTTCCTGTTCTCTGATGCAATTCTTAATAAATTCATTAACCTTTGCATCATAGGCAGCCTTGTCAATTTCACCTTTTTTAAACTGAGTTCTGTTTTTCTTTACCTCGATTGTCTGTGGGAATGAACCGATAGTTGTAGTCGGGAAAAGTGGAAGTTTGAGTTCTGACTTTTGTATTATTGCACGCTCACTTCTGACAGGAAGTCTTACAAAATCTTTCTCCCCAAGTGCTTCCACTTGTTTTTTTACGTCGTCATTTCTGTATAAACGTTCTTTTTTAAACAGTTCTTTATTCTCTAAATATTCTTTTTCGGCTCTGAAATCATCTGTTTCTGTAAGAACACTCAATTCATTTAATTCCTGAAGTTTTTCAAGTGCAAATGCAAAAAATTGTGATACCTCAGGTTGCAATGAAGTTTCATTTTCAAGGGTATATGGCACATGTAACAACGAACATGATGTAGAAAGCACAATTTCATCCGCATATTTTTTTAAAGTATCAAGGGAACTCAAAACTTTCTCATAATCTGTCTTCCATATATTCTTTCCATTTACCAGTCCGGCAAACAAAGTTTTACTCTTTGGGAAGCCATATTTTTCCAATAAAGAAAAACTTTCTTTTCCCTCAACAAAATCTAATCCGATTCCGTCAAAATCCAATTCAACTATTTCTTTATAACAATCTCTGACGTCTCCAAAATATGTCTGGAGTAACAGTTTTGTTTTACCCTTTGAATCCGAATTCTTTATTTCTCCTTTTGCAGCAAGAATATGTTCATATAATTTTAAAAATAGTTTCTTGTCATCTTCAATTAAATCTGTAACCAGTGACGGTTCATCAAACTGAATCCACTCAGCCCCCAGTTCTTCCAGTTGCTTAATCAAATTTGTGTACGCGTTTGCCAAATCTTCTGCAAAATCATCTGCAGACTTTTGTCCATGATACTTTACCAATTTTAAAAATGTAAATGGTCCCACAATAACAGGTTTGGTCTGAATTCCAAACTGACTTGCCTCGTGATATTCCACAAAAGGCTTTTCTCCTGTAAGCTTGATTTCAGTATCATCATCTATCTCAGGCACAAGATAATGATAATTAGTATTAAACCATTTCTTCATTGCAAGAGCAGAAACATCCCCCGCATCGCCCTGATATCCTCTTGCCATTGCAAAATATGTATCAATATCATCCAACTGCAATTCTCTGTACTTCTTTGGAATAACATTGAAAAGCACTGCTGCATCCAACACTCCGTCGTAAAGTGAAAAATCATTTGAAGGAATCATTCCAATACCTGCATTCTTCTGAAACTTCCAATGCTCAGCGCGAAGTTCCTTCGCAACTTGTAACAGTTCGTCCTTTGAAACTTCACCTCTGAAATACTTTTCTGATATAAATTTTAACTCTCTGAGTTTTCCTACTCTTGGAAAACCTACTACTGTATTATTCATAGTCCTCCTCCTGTTATAATTCCCAGTAATTCAATATGTTAACACTAAAAACAGTATATATCAGACATATGCCTTTGAAAAATATAAAAAAACAGAGGTTTGATATAGTTTCAAACTATATCAAACCTCTGTTTTCACTTTTCACCTATGTCTTATCACTTTGAAGCATCTTCTTATCTATATCATATTATTTTGAAAGTTCTTTCCGTCTTTTCCCAATTTCCTCATCTACACTTCAATATGATTTCTCAAGCCTTCCATGTAGATATTTCCATACCTGCTGAGGGTGGAATTCTTCTGGGTTATCACTCCAATTCTCATATGTTCATCAACTCTTAGTGGTTTTGCGATAATGTTCTCGCCATTTAATTCTTTGCTGATGACACCGGAACTGACTGTATATCCGTCAAGTCCGATTAACAGATTGAATAAAGTTGCTCTGTCTCGCACCTTGATATTCTTCTTTCGATCGAGAGTACTAAGAATCTCTTCTGAAAAATAAAACGAATTGTAATCTCCCTGCTCAAAAGACAGATATGGGTAATCCTCTAAATCCTCTAACTTCAATGTCTTTTTTGATGCAAGCGGATGATTCGAACTGATAAATACATGTGGTTTTGCCACAAACAATTCTTCAAATTCGAGTTCATTCTGCTTTAATATCTTCATTATCACTTCCTCATTCTTGGAAGAAGTATAGAGAATTCCTATCTCACTCTTCATGTGGCTTACATCTTCGATAATCTCATAAGTCTGAGTTTCCCGAAGCGTAAAATCATATTTGTCTGCATCAAATGCCCTAATCAAATCAACAAATGCATTTACTGCAAATGAGTAGTGCTGACATGACACTGAAAATTTTGGTCTGCCTTCTTTTTTATTTAAAAACTTCTCCTCAAGCAAATCTGCCTGTTCTAATACCTGTCTTGCATATGACAAAAACAGATCCCCATCATTTGAAATAGTTACTCCCTTATTTGTTCGGTTGAAAATAGTAATCTGCATTTCCTTTTCCATCTCGCGAATGGCATTTGTAAGACTTGGTTGCGAGATGAACAATCGCTTTGCAGCCTCGGTGATATTACCTGTTTCCGCCACAGTTACAATATATTTTAATTGCTGTAAGGTCATATCCTCACTCCTTATGTTTTCAAGGTTCAATTTGAACCTTTTTCTTAGTTCATGTTTTTTCTTAGTTCATGTTTTTTCTCATTTGAAATATTTCATAAATCATTTAATAATAACAATTTAATCTTATTATTACTAATTTGTTCTTATGACTATTATTTAATTACTAATTTGTTCTTATGACTGCCATTTGTTTCTTATAATTATCTATGACTATGCAGAGTATTGTTTTTCTTTCTTTTTCACCTTTATTGCACAGAAAATACTGCTTACAATACATATTATTAATAAAAACGGTGCACCGTTTCTAAACATCACAAAAGGTGTTTCAAATAAAAATGCACTGAGGAAACGTGTTCCTTTCATTTCCCACAATCCCGGCGTATAATACAGTTCTTTAGGATTTTCAAACAACATTTTAAAATTTACCGTGGAAATTACCGGCATTAACAAAGCTAATGAAATAAACATCCAGCTAATTGTGTAGCCATACAATCTTTTGTACAATCCGGCTAATGACTGATTGTCTGAAAACAACTCATCACTTGTATTTTCATCTACCTGCTCAAAATAATGAGTTCCTTCGATTTTAGATCCTCTGATAAGTTTCCAACCGGCATCCTCAAACATTGAAATATAATTCTGATACTCATCATTTTTTGCAATTTCATGATAATCAATTCTTACTTTTGGAATAAACTCTCCATCCGCTTTTTTGAACACATATCTTCCTGTGTTATTGTTTACGCTCTCAAGTTTGTATCCCTTTTCTCTATAACTGTCAATAAACTCTTGTTCTTTCTCAATATCTACAATAAAAAATCTATGTTTTACTATTCTATCCTTATTCATAATATAACCTCCTCAATATACTACCTATGCAATTACAATTTGTTTGCATCTGCTATTGCAACCATTGTTCTCAGTCTGTTTGTCTCTTCTTTCAAAATATCAAGCCCCGCATCTGTTATCTGATATACTTTTCTTCTTTTGTCCTCACTTGGCACTGCTTTAATCCACTTTAACTTGATAAGATTCTCGATGGCTCCATACATGGTTCCTGCTGCAATTCTAACATTCCCCTCGCTAAGTTCCTCTACCTTTTGCATTATAAGGTAACCATGTCCCGGCTCAATCAATGCAACTAATATCAGATAAGTTGTCTCCGTGAGCGGTAAATACTTACTTCTATTCATCTACGCTACCTCCTCGCTATATTGCTTAGATATTCTTTACTTCATTAGCCATATTAGTTATTCAGTTCAACTATACATTTTATCTTTATACAGTTCAACTGTATATTTAGATTATATACAGTCAGACTGTATATGTCAACTGTATATTCAAAATAATTTATAAATTAATCACAAAAAAAGCTCCCTCAAACTCATTTATGTTTAAGAGAGCATAATAAATTAAATCTCATTCTATTTATACAAATACTTAATCCAACTCTTTTTTAAATAAGTCCTTCTAAAAAAGCTACAGCCTCAGGTATTCCACCGCTAGCTTTGAAACTATCCGATATCGTATTTGCTGATTTTTTATAGTTTTCATTATCCAATATCATCTTCACCATTTTCAATATCTCTTGAGAATCGATTGACTTGAGTGCCACTCCGGCTCCTAATTCTTCCGTTCGCTTTGCAACTGCGCCCTGCTCCGGAGTCTGTGGAAACAAAACAAGTGGAACTCCGAAATACAATCCCTCATTCACAGAATTCATTCCGCAATGTGTTATGAATACATCCGCAATATTGAGTACTGCCATCTGATCAACGAAATCATAAATACTGATATTCTTTGGTACATTTTCAAAATGTTCCTTGCTGTTTACCATAGACATAATCACTTGGTATTCAGTATTTCCAAAAGCCTCTATACAATTTCGATAGAACTGCTCATTATTATTTACTGTTCCCATTGAAATATATATTGTCTTTTCTGCTTTCTTTTCATATGGAGTTGTTATCGGTCTGATGGATGTTCCTATGAAATGATATCTGTCCGAAAATGTATCAGCGCAAGGTTGAAAATACTTGGAAGTGTAGACAATGGTATTTGTGTCATTATCATTCTGAACAATATCAAAAATATTCTTTATCGGATATCCTTTTTCCTGTAATCTTCTAATCTGTTTATTTACCTTTGGCATGGAAAAAAGCATCTTTAATGTCTCCAAAACACCGTGCTTCATGTACTTGGATGATTCCTTATTAAATGCAAATGTTGTAGTGGAGGACACGTATGGAATACCGTATTTCATTGCAGCAAGCTTGCCCCAGTAAGCAATGGAATCAGATACTATAATATCAGGCTGTATCGCCCCTATCTTTTCTTTTACCATTCCATCTAATGCCAACGTCGAAGACACTAACAGTTCAACTGCAAATGCCATATCCTTTCCCACACGATCAGCGTTTTCTTTATCTTCCATTTCAAAGTCATATCCGTCACACGATATAAAAGTCGCACCGGCATTTTCAATCTTTTCCCTAAATTGTTCAAAAGAAAAATACCAGATCTCATGACCTCTGTCAGTCATAGCCTTTACAAGTCCTAATGTAGGATTAGTGTGTCCGTGTGCCGGAATACAAAACCAAGCTATTTTCATCTTCTTCATCTCCTCTTTTGAAAGTATTGTTTTGGAATCACTATTTGATATAATCTATAATTACATCTGCTATCTTATCTGCCATAACCAGCTTGTAGTCAAGTCTTGAATCCTGCGAAGAAACATGCTCATGAAAACAATTTGTTCCTTCTACTGTATCTACCGCAAAGAAAACCTCCCCGGGAACACTGTCTTTATTATTCGGGTCAACATTTCCAAAACTTCCGGTCACTCCAATTCCAATATCTGCTCCAAAAGTATTTCTGCAACACTTTGCCATCTCACCAGCCGTCTGCAATGAATACACACCAAACTCCTCAATGACACTGGCCGGAACTCCCTGCATAATCTTTGCTTCGTTACAGTAAGTTATAAAAGCTCCTTTCATAATAGCCGATGCTCCTTCAGTATCTGTAATAAGAGAAGCCACCTGCCCTGAAGTGCAACTCTCCATTGTTGTAATTGTTTTCTTTTTTTCTATTAATAATCTTGTCAGTTTTTCATATTTATTTCTAATTAGTAATTCATCTGTTTGATTCATAATCCACCTCATTTTCTACAAAAAACTTCATCTATAAGTTATTATACAACACAACTGTATTTATATCACACTCAAAATTCGCCTCACTATTGTGCCTCACCATTGTGCTTAACTATTTGTAATCAATATTTGACCTCACTATGAAAAAGATTTGGATTATTTATAAAAAACTGTTTACAAATCAAAATAATTATAGTAGAATAATTCTTGCGTGTGAAACACGTGACAATGCGCGAGTGGCTCAGCGGTGGAGCACCTCCTTGCCAAGGAGGGGGTCGCGGGTTCGATCCCCGTCTCGCGCTTTTTTTATGCAGTAAAATAGGCACCTTACAGGTGCTTATTTTATTGCATAAACGAGCCCAATCCTGGGCTCGAATGTTCGAACCTTCTCGGCTGCCGCCTCGGTCGTTGCTTCTGCTTCGCAGAGGTGTCCACTGGACACC
>JAEEGL016685427.1_pt1 | contig 54711 bp, 40 predicted proteins | sample 9134231 | NCBI WGS metagenome assembly JAEEGL01 (sample SAMN16246548, study PRJNA631951) | gut metagenome | biome: gut microbiome; feature: rumen; material: fiber-attached | host: Bos | place: Iran: Karaj | collected 2018-10
AACTCGTCCTCCGTGATGCCGCAGATGGCCGCGTATTTCGGGTCCATCGAGATGTTCGTCAGGTTGTTGATGGTCGAGAAGATGCTCAACTGGCTGAACTTCGTTATCCCCGTGATGAAGCAGAAGCGGATCATGGCCTCGCACATTTTCAGCCTTTGGAAAAACTCCTGCATCACTTCTCGGGCTACCTCTAATCGTTTCGGATCGTGAAGCACGTCCAAGAGCGGAGCGTCGTATTCGTCAATGACGACTACTGCTTGGTGGCCAGATTTCTGATAGGCTCGCTGGATCAGTCCAGCCAGCCTCATGCCAGGGGAGACCTCCGTCTCGTCCTTGCCGTAGTCCTTCTCCAAAATGGCGAGCTGTCTCACCAACTCTGCTTTGACCTGTTCGATAGGCAGATGTCTGGCACCGCTCAAATCGAAATGGAGCACAGGATATGAAACCCATTCCGTTTCCAAGTCCATGATTTTCAGACCCTCGAAAAGGTCCTTCCGACCCTCAAAATAGGAATCCAATGTGGTCGTCAGAAGGCTCTTGCCGAACCTGCGCGGACGACTGAGGAAGACATACTTCATCCTTGTCATCTCCCAAACGAGGTCGGTCTTGTCGATATAAACATAGTTGCCTTTCCTTATTTCGGAAAAGGTCTGTATGCCAACGGGGTATTTTCGGGTTAGTGCAGCCATGATGTTTCATGTTTTTTATCTCGCAAAGATACAAAAACTTTGGGAACTATATACCTAATGGCTCAAAGTCAGTCTGAATGGGGGCTGACTTTTTTGTTATAAAGTAAACTTCATCCCATTACCTTGCGAGAATATGTAAAATGTCTCGTAGAATTTTCACCGCACCACATCCCGCACCAAACGTACCGAACAGCCATGACTGCGAGGGCGCGTGACATCGGTATTCAAAAAATCATTTTCAAAATACAACACTATTGAACGTCTCGTTCCGTATGCCGAAGCCGTCCAGTATAAGCCCATTGAACCCACATCTTTCACGTCAAGCTCTTTTCTCCAACCCGACGCGGGAAGAAAAACAACCCCGCGAGTCTCCCATTCCGATTCAAAAGTCACCATCGTGATGATATTGCTTCCGAAACTCGCGCCCTCCTGATTGATGTTGTTAAGGCCATAATTCGACGTGTTCCAATCGTCAGGCAACAGCAGCACTCCGTTGACACCCTCCACACAGGCTTTGGCGAAACGAGCGCCTGATGGCGTGACACGCTCATGGAAAAGATAATTCCACTCCTCGAAAGACAAGGTGCGCCAAGGGTGCGTTTCAGCATCACCCTCTTCAACAACAACACCATAGCCCCAGTCGGCCTGACCTGTCTGATCATACAAATTGGATTCCATTGAGCCGTAAGCATAATACGACGTATCATTCTTCACAGTTGACCAAGGCTGATAGCACACCGCACCATGGTCATAGCCACTGGTGCCCCAGCCGAACAAGTCAATCCAGCCGCCATAGTCTGGCCCGATGTTGGCATTGTCATAACCAACAACCGAACTCTGTTGCTCGGCGAAACCCCATATCCCCATCGAAGGCTTATACATCAAGTTGCCTTGAGAGAACCACACCTGCCTGTCCTCAGCCACAGAGAAAAAACCATTTAAACATGCCAATGGCACTTCCAGCTCCTGCAAGGTAGTGAAGGTCAACTCTTCTCCATAGCCAACCCCCTTGCTGTTACGAGCGTATGCACGCACATAATACACGGTGTTCGGCTCAAGCTCAAGCAGGAAAGCCTCATATTCCCCGAGACCTCCTCCGTTAGCAAAGGCATGGCTTGAGATGTCAGGATGAGGACTCTTGCTCCAGCAAACTCCACGTTCCTTCACCTCGGCGCCACCGTCATCCACCACATTGCACAGGCACGACGCCGAAACAGTGGTCACACCAGTCATTTCCATCGTGACAACCGTGGGAAGCTGTATTTCGTCAGAGGCCGTGGTAAAAGTATAAATATCACTTTGCCAAACAGTTGCGGCACCATAGTCAACGATATAGCGATAATAATACAAGGTGCCGGACTGTAGGCCTTTGATATCCACATAATAGGATTTCCCGTTCAAAAACACGTCATAGTCGTCTGAACCATAAAGATGTTCCTCGGTACCCACCCTCACTTTCATGCTGTCAACACCCCCCGAATAGGCATACTCACCCACGATGGTTGCCCCATCAGTGCCGACTGTGACTTTTTCTTTTTCCTTCAAAATCTGGAACTGCTCCATGCTGGGTTTAGGATCCTTCACGCAGGACACCATACAAACCAACATCATTGATAATAATACTATTATTTTCCTACACATCATAATTCATTTATCCGCCGGGGCATCCGCCCAATATTCCCAGGGCGGTGCCCTGGGCTGGGTTAGGCCGCCCTTTCAGGGCGATTCAAAATTCTAAAAAACGATTCCTATTCCTATTTTTGTTTCTATATTTTTAAATTGTGTGGTGACGGCTTCCAACGAGAACGCCATGCGTCTCCAATGCAACTGCAAGCCCGCTGAGAGGTCAATCCCGGATTGGCTGAAATCCGTGTTGCGGTACCACTCGCCGTCGGTGGTTTGCCATCGCAGGGTGCGGTTGCCGTAGCCCACGCCGACACGCGCTATCCACGGTCCTCGGAGACGCATCATGCCACCCGCCATGACCGAGAGGCGCGTCTTCGACACCTCGCCGGTATATGGCATCAAATGCCCATTCGGAAGGAACCCTTGGGCATCACAGTCGCCATCAAAGGTGAAGCCTGAGAGGTTACCATTGGTCATCACGCTCACAAACCAGCCAAAGCGTTTCACCTGTCCCACGCTGAAGCCCACAGAGCCTTGCGGTGCCATACCGTATGCGGCGTTGAGGGTGATAAAGGTCTCGCGAGGCCAGCGTTCCTTCAACAAGATGCTCAGCTTGAAACGCACCTGGTCGTTTTCAAACGACTCAACGTCCAGCTCCTTCAGCACATCCCATACGATACGGCGGTTGAAACCCGCTTTCACGTCGGCGACATCGCCGCTGACCTGCTCCATAGGACCGCGGTATGTCGTTCCTCCATCCAGCGACACGAACAACCTCACATAATCGGCATCCCCAGCCAAGTCGTATTCCACCACGATGGCTTTCCTGTTAGTGAAAGCCCTTGTAATCTCGACGGTCTCCTGAGCCTGTACCGATGAAATAGCGAGGCTGGCGAACAATGTAAACAACAAAATCATCTTTCTCATAGCCGCCTCCTATTTAAGTTTTAATGATTTCCAATCAACCAACGTACTTGAAGCGGAAGGATGCTGTACCCTGGCCCCTTTGTCAGCCGACATGCGGGTGACATGCTCGCTGAGGTAGTCGGCCAACTCGCCCAAGGTGATGTCACCTTTTGTCTCCTTTAGCTTCTTCAGCAGATAATAGGTGAACATGCCATGCGACTTCTCCTGATAGGCGTATGCCGTCTCGTTGCCTTGGGCCGCCGTCAAAGCCACAGCGTTGCCTTGCAGCACACCCGCCTTCGAGTTGACTGCCACGCCCCTACTCTCGGCCATCATGCCGCCGTCACGGGTGGCGCCACTGAAACAGGCATCGATGAAATAGCACACCGCGTCAGCACCCGAAGAGCCCAAGTAGGCATAAAGCTGATCTATGCTATAACTTGACTCCAAATTAGAGGCATAGCCGTCAACAGGCAGCAGATAAGCGTTACGGCTCGTCTCATCGGGAATGCCATGCCCTGAATAATAGAATATCCCTTTGCCTTCTTGATAAGTTTCAAGTCTGTTCTTCAACCAGTCTATCCCGTACCTCATATCGTTCAGCGTGGCGTCAGTGACTATTTGTATGTTCCTTTCGGGGATGCCCAAAGTATTCTGGCAGTACTCTTTGAATATCTCACCGTCGTGGATGGCGAAAGGCACCTCTTGTTCCTTCTGATAGGTCTCGTTGGCGATAATGACGGCAAAAGTCCTGTCATTGACCTCCTTAGCCAAAGGGATGTCGATATCCACATCTGAAGGAGCGACATCTATGCCATACCTCCCGATATTGAAACTATACACAGGTGACTCCACCTCTATGATCCTTTCGCCTTCCATCAGCCAGAACACATCAAGCGCGCCAGCGCGCCCCAAGCCGTAGTAGCGGCTTCTCGCCTCCCTCAGCTTACCTTTCGGAGCCATGACAATAGCCAAGGTGTCTTCTGTGGTCAAAGTCCAGCTGCGAGTCACATGCACGTTAACCACCTCGTAGCCGTGTTTTTTCGCTGTGATGCCATGAATGACATCACCGACATGATGTTCGCAGAAGCACAGACGGAAATAGCCTTTCGAATCACTCATCGTGGGCTGGCAGTCGTGCTCCGAAGGAACGGTGAGGGTGACACCCACAAGGGGACTGCCCTGCTCGTCCATCTCGACCACCTTGCCGTATTGCGACACCTGACCGAAGAGCGGACTGCACAGCAACATCAACGCAAAAAGCATTTTTCTCATGGCTGCACCTCCCTCTCCAAACTGACTATCCAAGGCTCTGTCGCCGATGGCCTGTACAACTCATCCCAAGTCTGATAGCCTTCTTTGGCAATCAGCACCCGCTGGGCCTTGTCTTGTTTCTCAAACGGGATATCTATTCTGAACTGGCCTAACGAATCGGTGGTCACCGTGTATTCCAACAGACTCACCGTGGCGTCCGCGACTGGCTGTCCGCTCTCGAAGTCACACACCCTGCCGAACACCACGCCTAACTCGTTGTTACGCCTGATTCTGAGTTCTAACGACGACTGTGCGCTCAAAGTGGTGTCGATGGTTTGATAGCCATCGGCCTCAAAGACAATATGCACCTGTTTATTCTTCCGATGATAAGGAATGTCATTAAGGAACACGGTACGGCTTTCAGCGCTCACGGGGATGCGTTGCAAAGCATTACCCGCATATTCACATTGAAGGACGCCTTCCTCGAAAGGCATCATCGGAGCGGCGTATGCCGTGTCCTCCGTGATATTGACCTTCATCTGCACGGGAGTCACCAAACGCCAGATCAGCAAAGCGAGCAATGCTATGACCACCAGCACTGCGGCACCTATAATATAAAACCTCCGTTTGGCTCGCTTGTAACCCAATTCGTACTTTGCCAGAAAGATCGCATCCATAGCGTCCTCATGTTCCGACAAATACAGTTCCACGGCGGCCTTCTCAAGGTCGGTCAGCTTGCCTTCAAGGTAACAGGCCAACAGCTCATCCGTGATGTCAATGTTGTTTCTCTTCATTTTCCTTTCCCTTTCATCCTTTTTTTCAACGCCATCCTTGCTTTCTTGGTCAGGTTATACACCGCAGTGACGGTACATCCCAACTCTTTCGCAATCATCCCCGCGCTTTTCCCCGCCAAAACGCCCAACAAGGCGAAACGCTCACGGGTTTTGGGCAACTTCTCGATGGCCTCATAAAGCTCCACCTTCGACATCTCATCGAGAATATCATAATCATCAGGGATTTCTCCGGCTTCTTTCTCCAATAGAGAGGGCATGTCAACCGAATTAGTCCGCAAAAATGATTTTTTTTGGTTGAAAAAGCGGATGGCGACCACCGTTAGCCATGTGTCCAATTCAGAACGGAACTCAAATTGACGCAAGCGACGCCAATCTTCAGCACTTAAAAAAAGATAGAAATCCGTGATCAACTCCTCCTTTTTGACCTGCGACTGGAACACACTGCTGATCACACGGGCAAACATTCCGTCACAACGGTGAAAAAAAACATACTCCAACACTTCCTTATTGTTGGCAAGGAGCAAGTCAACTATCTGACGATCCGACAGACGATCTAATTTCCGCATAGGCGGCAAAATTAAAAAAAATATTTATTTTTGCTGACAGAAAAAAATCAAACAAACAAATGAAAAAGGCGCTCATAACAATCTATGCACTGATATTCAGTGCCATAGTTCTTCAAGCCAATCCTATTAACCACACTGTCGCCCTAACGGCGGCGCAGAAGTTTGCCTCAACACAATTCGCTGTGGAGCGTGCGATGCCCGAACTCGTTTACACAGGCAGTCAAGAGGCTTTTTATGTATTCAACATAGGTGAAAAAGGCTTTGTCATCATCGCGGGTGACGACGCGCACCGCCCTGTCATCGGCTATTCCGAGGAATCAACATTTGATGTGAATGACATTCCTCCCGCGCTGGCCTATTACTTGGACGGTGTCGCGGAATGTATGCTGCAACTGCGCCATGCCGTCGCCACCCCTGACGTGGCTGCGGAATGGGCTTCGGTGCTTGAGCATGGACGGCTCGTCACACGCCATGGCGGTCGCGACACAGGTTACTTCTGCCAGACCCAATGGGATCAGAGCTATCCGTACAACTATTGCTGTCCCGACGATCCTAACGGCTCAGGTGGCCACGCCATCGTGGGCTGTCTCGCCACGGCCATGTCGCAGCTGATGCGCTTCTGGGCCTATCCCGCCCAAGGCATAGGCAACCATTGCTACGACCATGAAGATTACGGTGAGATCTGCGCTGACTTCGGCAACACCACCTACGACTGGGACAACATGCCTAACACACTGGATAACAATTCCTCAGAGGCTGAGAAACTGGCCACCGGCACCCTGTGTTTCCACTGTGGTGTCACCATCGACATGGGCTACGGACCTGATGGCAGCGGTGGCGCGTCAGGCCCCATCCCTGGTGTCATGCACACCTATTTCAACTATAGCGATGCCATCGTCCAGCTCTCGCGCAACGACTTCGAGACAGAAACCTGGAAAGCTATGGTGCGCGAGCAATTCGACATGGGCTGGCCAATGTATTACGGCGGATGTCAGGACGGCGGATGCCATGCCTTCGTGTGCGATGGCTACGATGACAAAGACATGTTCCACTTCAACTTAGGTTGGGGTGGCAGCTCCGACGGCTGGTATCTCATCGACGATGCGCCTTACACACATCCCGCCGATGCCATGTTCAACTTCGTCCCCGCCGAGGTATATAACCAAACCCCATCGGAGCCGACAGGATTCACAGCTGTTCCCACATCCGACACCGACCTCAAGGTGCGCCTCAGCTGGGCCAACCCCACCACCACCCTCGACGGCACGTCTTTAAATGCCATAGAACAAGTGGTAGTGCTACGCGACAATGAAATCGTCGGCACCCTGACCGATGTCGCTCCCGGCGCGACGATCGAATTTGAAGACACCGACGTGCCTCGCTACGACGTGTATCATTATGCGGTGTATGTCGTGGCCAACAGCCGCATCGGGAAACACGCCAATGCGATGAAAGTCATGGTTGGCCCCACCTGCGACTGGAAAATCATCATGACCTCCACCGACATGCAGGGTTGGAAAGGCGGCTATGTCACAGTGTATTCCGCCACTGGACGCGAAATCACCCGGACAACAAGCGACTCACCTTCAACGGCACAGGTCCAGCCTGCCATGCCATTGGGTCATGTGAGTTTCGGATGGACCGCCCCCGAAGAAAATGTCAACCAAATGGCCTTCGTCATCAAAGACGCATCAGGACAGACTGTGTATTCCTATTCCGGCCCCTCGGATGAGATGCCTTCAGGAATTTTCTTCGAGACCAACAACAACTGCGGCAACGAAATGATCTGTAACACGCCCGACAACCTTGTGGCGACAAGCCAAGGCGACGCCATCCTGCTGACCTGGGATGACGTTGAGAACGCGGGCTATGGCTATCAGCTCTATCGCGATGACATGCTCTATCGCCTCATCCCGTCAGGCAACACCTTCTTGGATGAAGACCTGGACATCGGCGGCCATTGCTACCGTGTGGGTGTGCTTTGCGAAAGCGGCGAGAGCGGCCAATATTCTAACGAGTCATGCGCCACGGCAGGGCCATGCTATCCACCCCGCAACCTCGATTTCGAATACACTTCCGACTTCAAAGTCAAATTGAAATGGGAGGTCCCCTATCCTAATGACGGTCTTACAGGCTATTACCTTTTCAGGAAAGACAGCATTGACGGAGAATACCACCGCATCAAATTAGTGAACCCGACGAATGTCACCGTCACTGACAACGCCTCGTTAGCAGAAGGCGACTACTACTACCGCCTCTATGCCTATTACCGCGACACGGACTGCTTCTCATCCCCCGCCAACTGCCAATATGATCCCAATTTATTCGAGCTACATGTCTATTATTCGCCCACTGGTATCGGTGAAAACGAAAACTCAGCAAAGGTCTATCCCAACCCGACCAAAGACCTCATCACCGTCGAGGCTGAAGGCATGACACAAATTTCGGTTTACAACGCCCTCGGACAGCGTGTCTTACAAAAAGAAACAACAGACCATCAAGCGGTTCTGAACTTGAAAGATGTTGCTTCGGGACTTTATATGCTTCGCATCAAAACGGGAAACGGAGTGATATGCAGACGAATTTCAGTGATTGACTGAAGCTATTTCTTCTTCCTCCCACTCTTTTTCAACGCCTCGGCGATGATCCACTGCAGTTGGCCGTTGACGGAGCGGAACTCGTCAGCGGCCCACTTTTCCACAGCCTCCATCGTCTCAGCATCAACGCGGAGCAGGAAAGTCTTGGTATTGGCACTATTTTCCTTGTCTTTCGCCATGATTACCTCTCCAGTGCTTCGCCCAAAGTCATCGAACAAAGGCTTTCCTTAGAAACGTGTTTATCGTAAATCCAAACACATAAGATGGTCACCACCATGACGATGAAACCCGACAGACCCGTCATGCCGTTAAGGAAATCATTGCCACCCAAAGTGAAATAGATGGTCATTCCTGCCACTGCATTAATAGTGCCATGCATCACGGCAGCCACAATCATCGACTTGGTCTTCAGGACAAAATACAACTCCAGAACACCCGCCAACACACAGAACACCACCATCAACAACACGCCCCATTGCGGCTCGTTCGGGTAGTTGTGACCCATCAAAATCAACGGAAAGTGCCAAAGACCCCATACGATGCCGATGAACAAGGCGGCTTTCCAGAACTTGACCTCGCGCAAAGCACCTACAAGGTAGTTGCGCCAGCCATATTCCTCACCGAAAGCGGCAAGGGCGTTGATGGTGATGCCTGTCAACAAACCGCTGAAAACAACGGATAGCACCATCAGCCATGCGGGAATTTTTTCAAATTGCTCACGCACCAAATCCTGCTGATCCTCGGGGATGTGATACTGGCTAATCAATTGCTCAGCGCTATATTTCAATTCCATGCCAGGCATCAAACCGTTGACAAGGATGCAAAAGAAAACCATCACCACGGGCAGCAGCCAAGCCACTAACCATGCCCAGTTGAACTTGAAGTTGACCAGGCCAGTATGGTTGAATTTCTCTTTATCAATGGCTTGCAGCACCAAAGCTGTAACCATCGGGAAAAACATGTAAACGGTCGAGAAGGCCATCAAACCCACAGGGGTATCCGCACCCATACCGAAGCCCCAATGCGCCACGGCAAACATCGCCCAACTGAAGAGGCAGACGGCGATTGAAAATCTTATTGCTTTTTTCATGGTTGTAAGTTTTTCAATGTCTCAAACAGTTCAACGGTCTTTTCCCTGTCTGAAAAGTTCATGTAATAAAGGTTGCTTGTCGTACGCAGTTGAATGTAGGGCGCCTTCTTATGGATGAAAAGCATACATTTTTCTCCATTTTTAAACTTGAAATGGCCTTTTGCTTGCGTCCCCGTATCGGATCCATTGGTACGCTGGGCGATGGGCGGCATCTCATCGAGCAAATCCACCGAAATGATATCGGCAATGGGGATCTCTCGCCCATACATGCCCGATATCTTGACGGTCTCCTCTTCCACCGTGATTTGCGGTGAACGAAAACTCAACACCAAAATGATCGCCACAAACACCATCGGGAGTCCCGTGATGATCCACGTCACCTTGGATGTCGCGCGAACCCACGGCTCCTTAGAGGCAACGACAGGGTTTGCAATCGTACCGAATCGGTCGCGCCCAAAACCATTGTATCTCCGCATGACGATGAACAAAAGCACTATCATGATGAACGTCAACACCATCAATGTCACGCCACTGACATCTTCGTCAATGACCTTGAGCATCTGTAGCGTGGCCGTGAACACCAATAGTAAGCCTGTCACCCCTGAAATGATGGCAAAAGCCTTTTTCAACCCTTCAATATCAACCAAAGCCTTCCGCTCCGGCGGCAAACTACCATACGGATTGATCAAATTCGGGTATTTGTAGCAGAGCCATGCCGCCACAATCAAAACCAATCCCGTTGCTAAAACTGTATATTCCATATTACCGAGCTTTAAGGCCTAACGGCCTATTATTTTGATTTCTGTTTTTTCCGTCCTACCGTTTCTACCGTTTCTACCGAGCTTTAAGCCCTAAAGGGCTAATTCTTCTTACTTCTTACTTCTGTCTTCTGTCTTCTTTAATAAAGGCTTCCAGTATTAACAACAGGTTGTGCGGATTCGTCGGCGCAGAGCACCACCATCAGGTTGCTCACCATGGCGGCCTTGCGTTCCTCGTCGAGTTCGACGACGCCTTCAGCCTTCAGCTTGTCGAGAGCCATTCTCACCATCGAGACAGCACCTTCCACAATCTTCTCACGAGCCGAAATGATGGCAGCAGCCTGCTGACGGCGCAGCATCACGGCGGCGATCTCAGGTGAATAGGCTAAATAGTTGATGCGAGCCTCCAGCACTTCCAAGCCCGACATGGCTAAACGTTCATTCAGTTTGTCAAGCAACACATCGTTGATCTCCTTGCCGCCTGAACGGAGCGTCAGCTCTCCGGCCTCGGCCTCGTTCTCATCATAGGCATACATGCCCGCTACCTCACGAAGGGCGGCATCGCTCTGCACCTGAATGAAGCTCTCAAACGCCTTCATGCGATTGCTCACCGAAACCGTGGCCGCATTCCCAGCAGAGCCACCCGCCATGGTCTGCGAGTCGATCTCAAACATGGCCTTGTATGTGTCCTTCAGTTTCCACACCAAAATCTGGCCGATCATGATCGGATTACCCGTCTTGTCGTTCACCTTGATGTTGTCGGGATTGAGGTTACGAGCACGCAGCGAGACCTTCTTGGAAGTCATAAAAGGATTGACCCAGTGAAAACCCGTCTTGGTAAAGGTACCCTTGTATTTACCAAAAAAAATCATCACCATCGCCTCGTTAGGTTCCAACTTACGGAAGCCGATAGGAAATATCACAGCCAACACAAGAGCGATAACCGAAAACAGCGGCATTATCGGATACACATCTACCAGCGTAAACCCCACGACACCAACTGCAACAAAGGCGATTTCAATAAACAAAGCGACGAACCCATTCATCGCAAAACCCTTAAATTCAAATTCTTTTGTTTCCATAATGATATTATTTTGATATTGTTTTGCAATGCAAAAATACGATTAATTCGGAATATGCAAGCTTTTTTTCATTTTTTTTTGATTTTTTTTATCTTTGCAAAAATTATCACAAAAAAAGACACCTATGAAAAAGATTATTTTGGGAGCCATCTGTCTTTTGATGATGGCTGGTTGCAAATCACTTAAAGTTGTTGACCCGAATGCTGCATTGAGTGCCGGGGCGGCTGCGGCGCAAGCCCTGACCATCAGCGATGCGCAGATCGCACAGTTGTGCAAAGAATACATGGTCGAGATGGACAAAGAGAACAAAGTCCTTCCGGCGAGTGACAAATACTCCCAACGCCTGAACAAGATCATGTCAAGGTTCAAGAACATCAAAGAGCTGAATTTGAATTATAAAGTGTATAATTCGAAGACGGTGAACGCTTTTGCCAGCGGTGACGGCAGCGTGCGTGTTTATTCAGGTCTGATGGATGCCATGACCGATGATGAGGTGTTTGCCGTTGTGGGGCATGAGTTAGGCCATCTTATTAATAAGGATGTGCGTGACGCTTACCGCACCGCCTACCTCGTGGTAGCCGCGCGTTACGGCATCGCTGCCGTCAACACGACCGCCGGAGCACTCTCTACAGGTTTCCTCGGTGACCTCGGACAAGAGCTGGCCAGTGCCGCCTACTCACGCAAGCAGGAAACCGAAGCCGACGAGGCCTCATTCAATTTCTGCGTCAAAAACGGCGTGGATCCATACGCCATGTACCATGCGCTGAATGTCCTTATCAAACTGAACGCCGACACGGGAAACCAAGGAAAACTGACACAAATGTTCTCGTCACACCCCGACACCCAGAAACGCGCGGATCACATCAGAGAGATGGCTGAGGCCGCCGGATACAAAATGACCAGTCCCGGCGACAATGGCAAAACCAACACAACCCCTAGTTCCACCAACATCAAGCCAGGAAAACTCTCCGTCGGCTCTGGAAACAACGACACTGGAAACAAACCAGGCATCAAACCCGGTGGAAAATCAGGCGGAAAAACAGGTGGCAATTAATTTCTCAGAGAACTGAATTAAAACCCGTTTGGACTCCAGACGGGTTTTTTATTTTTAAAATGCGCCATCATGCTCGGTGAAACTCCCGCGCCAGCCGCTTGAATTTCGCGCCCCGCTCCTCAAAATTCTTGTATTGGTCATAGCTGGACGCGGCAGGAGAAAGCAGACAAACGTCACCTTCTTTGGCATGAGCCTCCATATATGCGAAAGCCTCCTCCATATCATGATAAAGCTCCAAATGTGAAGCCACTCCCCTATCTTTCATCATCAACAGCATCCGTCCACCAGCCTTGCCAGTAAAAAGCATGTGCGGCACAGGATACTCTTTCATGTATTCCACCAAAGGCGTGTAGTCAATATCGCGGTCAAAGCCACCTAACAGCAGAAAATCAACCCGACCCAAAGTCTGACAAGCGGCAATGGCAGCCTGCGGTATGGTGGAAATGCTGTCGTTCACGAATGTCACCCCACCAAAAACACCGACAAGCTCCAGTCGATGTTCCAAAGGCTTGAAGGTATAGAGATGAGGCATCAATTCACCAACATCTATGCCGTATGCGGCACAAGCGCATAAAGCGGCCTTGGCATTCAGCAAATTATGAGGACCAAGGATCGGCAAAGCATCTTCATCTATATCAAAATCCATGCGCGAAAACATCACATTGTTGACCCCTAACCCAAGCGTTTCCATCATCAACGAATCGTGAACCACGGCAAAATCATCTTCACCCATATATCGCAACAGGTTGAATTTGGCCTGTTTATAACGTTCAAAGGTGCCGAAATGATCCAGATGCTCCTCAAACACATTCAACAAAACGCCTACTTTGGGACTGTTGTGAACATATTCCAGCTGATGCGCCGAAAGCTCATAAACCACGATACTGTCACCCTGAATCTGCTCCATAATATCAAAGCACGGAATGCCTATATTGCCTGTCAAAATGGCGTTACGACCTGACTCCTTGAGCAAATGGTAGATCAAACTGGTAGTGGTGCTTTTGCCCTTGGTGCCTGAAATGCCGATGGTCTGGCTATGAAACTGACTCAGAAACAAGTCTGTCTGCGAGGTGATCTCAACCCCTTTGGCATCAAAATCCTTCAAGGAGATCCCCGGTGTTTTAATGACGATGTCATAGTCATAAACCGCCTGAAGATAATCCTCCCCGGAATGTGTGACGCCTTCCATCGGTTTTTTGTCGGCCACGGCCACCACAGCTTCCGGCAAATATTTCCGTAAAAAACTTAAAGTGGATTTACCCTCTCGCCCGAAGCCGAGGATCAAGATGCGTTTCCCCCGCAACCGACTCAAAATCAAATCAAACATGAATATGTCGTTTTAGGATTTCTTCAAATCGGTTCGGCAGGAAATGCTCCTTATTAAAACGCCCTAATATCTCTTCAACGGCCTTCCTGTTTCCATTCACAGCTTCCATGCAAGCCCTCACCTCTTCCACCGTGCCCACACACTCAAACGGCTTGACAGGTGCCGTGCCGTTCAATTCGTCAAAAACAGGCTTCAAAGTGTCGTCATTCATCAAATCACTGCCGAATATCTCTACCAACTGTTCCCTTGAAAGGAACGGCGACAAGATAATCCACGTGAACAAACACTTAGGACAATGGCAACACCATGAATCGGTTTTACTTCCCGCATTGCAACTGCGGAACACAGGGTGATAAGCTTCACATTGCGCGAACAGGCTGGCGATCTGCATCTCATTCAAGGGTCTCAAAAAGCTGAAATACTGGATCTCCTCACTTAAATGCTGAGACACATAATCACGGAAATCCCTTTCAAACTCAATGGATTTGCTGTACTGATGGTTGATGTCGGTGCCAGGCACTGTGCTTTCGTTGGCACTCGACTCGTTGGAGAGCGCAATGTATTTGGAGCCGCTGCCCACCCCGATGAGCAAGGTCAAGAAAGCCAACAAAGCCGAAAAAGGCGTATGTCCGTTAAGATAGCCTTCATTGTTGAGTCTCAACATGGTAGGATCAAGGGTGCGGTTGATGACAGCGACATCATCCATATTGTAGCCAGCCGCCTTCACACAGTTGACAGTAGCGCCTCGCGGGTTTAAAATCAGCGGGATGATCGGCATATCCTTCCTAAGCAACTCCAACGTCACCACGGAATCCTTGCCTCCACCCACAGGAATCAAAGCTTGCTCTTCCAACGACACGCCAATGCGTTTGAAATCACAGTCGGTACCCGACTCGATACTCAAGAAATCATGTTCCGAACAGTTAATGCCATTCAGATAGCGAAACTCTCCCAAGCCATTGTAATACAGATGTCTCCACCATTTTTTTTGGCACAACTTCAAATCGAAAGGTTTCACCACAATGGTCTTAGGACAGGCTAATTTCCAGTAACTCACCAGCTCCACCATACCGATATGGAATGCCAACGATTCCAATTGTTCCATTGGCACGGCATCCCAGTGATAAAACGGACGAGCCGGGATAGTCATCGAGGGATGGAAATAATACTGTTCGTCAAGGCTGAAATGGAAAATCATGGACAGTACACCATTTTCAACCTTCACCTCTTGAGCGTAAAAGGTAAAGGTCTTGAATTGTTCCCGCAGTGTGTTAAACCGTTGTTGATTGTCGTTTCGTTTCAAGGCAATTGATTTTTTGCAAAAGTAAGAATTATTTGTAAATTTGCGCCATAACAAAAAAACAAATGGATCACAAAGAACTCTTTCAGATACAAAGCAACACTTTAGAGCCTAAGCCGGGCGAGACGTTACTTTCGGAGCCGACCATGAACGACTTCCACTTTGGGCGTTCCGTGGTGCTGCTCATCGACCACAACGCGACCGAAGGCACGTTTGGCATCATTATGAACAAGCCGCTCAACGTCAAGTTGAAAGAGCTGGTGGATGTCTTCAACGACTTCGATGCCCCAGTGTATTTGGGCGGTCCCGTGGCCGAGAACCAAATCTTCTTCATGCACACCCTCGGCGACCTCATCCCCGACACATGCAAGATCATCGATGGCCTTTATTGGGGCGGTAATACCGAGACGCTCAACATGCTGATCGAGCAAGGCATTGCCGACAAGAACAACGTGCGTTTCTTCTTAGGTTACTCAGGATGGGAGGCTGGACAGCTCAATAGTGAATTAGAGCGGAACTCCTGGATCGTCTGCAAGCCCAACGCCAAAACACTGCTGACCACCCCTGTCGATCAGCTTTGGAGCACTCTCGTCACCCACATGGGCAAAAAATACGAGATGTGGAAACGGTTCCCCAAGAACCCAGAGGATAATTAATCCCCTAACGGATAGGCTTGATACAGCACATCATGCAGTAACGTGCGGATGTTCTGCCGTGACAGATTGTTTGGCTCGGCAGAAGGACACACCCGGTTCGAGAGAAACACGATAAGCAGATGGTTCTCAGGATCATTCCAGAAGAAGGTACCCGTGAAACCTGTATGTCCGTAACTGGCCATCGATGCTGATTTGGATGCGGTAGCCGGGCCTTTTTTGCCGATAGGCAACTTGTCGAAGCCCAACCCGCGGCGGTTGTTGTTGTCGGTAAACGGCGCTGTGGTGAAATATTGTATGGTCTCCGGCTTCAAAAGCTGTTGCCCTTCAAACTTGCCTTCGTCAAGCAACATCTGGGCAATCACCGCGAGGTCATGCGAGTTGGCGAACAATCCGGCATGACCTGAGACACCACCCATCAAAGCGGCCATCTGGTCATGGACATCACCCCAAAGCAGCTGCATACGGAAAGTTTGGTCATCTTCAGTAGGGACAATGGTCTCGCGAGTGCGCCAATGCAACGGACAATAGCCGATGTTGGTCAAACGCATCGGATCGTAGAACTTCTCATGCAAATACTCCTCCAGCGTCTTGTTAGTCAATAACTTCACTAACTCTGGAACGAAATAGAAGCCCATGTCGCAATACACATATTTCTTTTCTTTCATCGGGCTTTTCATGATTGAGTCAATGATTTTCTCCTTATAGTCATTCACCAAATAGAGGTTCTCGGCCACACGCACCGTATGGGTTTCGTTGATGCTGTCGATGAAAAACTCCGCCTTGGGGCCGTTCTCGTCAATAAGCTTCTGGTGGAAGGGAATCCACGATTTCATTCCCGACTGATGTGTCAGAATATCAATAATTTGGATAGCGCCTTTGTCGGATGTGTTGAGGTATGGGAAGTAGTCGCCCATCGTTTTATTGATATCCAACAGGCCATCCTCATAGAGTTTCATAATGGCCAGTGTGGATGCGAATATCTTGGTCAGCGAGGCGATGTCATACACATCCTCCGGCATGACTTTCGAACCACCGCCGTAGGTGAAAGTACCAAAGCACTTGTCATAGACCGCCTTACCGTCCTTCATTACCAAGATCTGGCAACCCGGATAAGCACCCGCACTAATGCCCAACCGAGCGATGGAGTCGAGTTGGCGTTCATATTTGACATCTATTTTACCTTTTGGCAAAGGAGTTTGGTCGATGGAGAGCGAGCCTTGTCTCAGCACGGGAGCCGATGCCGGCATAGGAGCCGGAAGGGTGTCAGGGACGATGCCGTCACCACAGCTGAACTTCGTCGTGGAAACAGGCAGCTTGCCATGCGCGCCCTTGGTGCCATTAAGGATCGCACTAACAGCATTCAGCGCGCAAGCGTCATCCTGATAACCCACCAGCAAACCAACTACACTATTATTGATACGGAACTTGTCGAGCGCATACGGACAGGCGAACAGATTGAGCACCACATCGTTCTGAGCCACCAACTTGTTGAAGAACTCCACCGTCTCATCGTTGATGCCGTAACCTTTGGATGCATTCATGGTGGTCTGCATAATATTAACCACCACCAAGTCGTACGTCTCCAACTCAGGCAGCCACGTCTTGGCTTCAGCCGCATTGTCTTTGCCGACACGATAAGCCTTCACTTTGACACCATGTTGCGCCAGAGCATCCGTCATGTTCTTCGAGCTGTTGGCACTACCGATGGTTACCAAAGCTATTTTCTTGTTTGCCTTCAAGGGGATGACTTCATTCTCATTACGAAGCATGGTAACAGCCTCATCGTAAAGCTGTTGCTTCAAGTCTAAATATTCCTGACGGTTGAGGTTTGCCGAAAGCTTGGCTGTGCTGACAGGAGCGTAATGGTTTAGTCCGGCGCGGTATTTGTACTTTAATATCTTTTTGCAGCTTTCTTCCACACGGGCAGCAATTTCCGCGTCACGTTCCGCCCCTTCTTTGATTTGTCGGATGGCCTTTGGAACGTCATGAGGCAGAATCAGCACATCATTGCCAGCCAGAAAAGCCATATAAGCGACACTGTCTGCTGGGATGGTCTGCGATACACCTTTCATATCCAACCCATCAGTAAAAATGAGTCCCTCAAAACCCATCTCGTTCTTCAAAAGATCAGTGACCACGCCTTTCGAAAGCGAGGACGAGGTGTTTTCGACCTTTTCGATAGCAGGAAAATACAAATGACCCACCATAGCGCCGTTGACACCACGTTCTATCATATAGCGGAAAGGCGCCAGCTCGATGTCTTTTACCTCCTCATAGGTGCGGTTCACCGTAGGCAAGGTAAGATGTGAATCGGTATCAGTGTTGCCGTGACCGGGGAAATGTTTCATCGTGGTTATCAAGCCTTTGCTCTGCATCCCGAGCGCATACGCAGTAGCCTTCTCCCCTACATTCTGTGGATTCTCACCAAAGCTGCGGACACCAATGACAGGATTTTTAGCGTTAGAGTTCACATCGGCCACAGGGGCGAAATTGGCATGAATGCCCATGCGCAAGCATTGCTCAGCTACCTGTTGTCCCATAGCATATATCAAGTCGTTGTCGGTGACGGCACCCAACGTCATCTGGTAAGGATATGACATCACATCGTTCACACGCATCGCCACACCCCATTCCGCGTCAATGCAGACCATCAAAGGGGTTTGAGCAAAAGACTGCCAAGCATTGGTCTGCTCCACTTGGGGGACAGCATCCGCCCTGAAAAAACAGACACCTCCAATATTATACCTATGGATATAATCAGTGACAGCCGACTCGAAAGGCTTGCCCGGATTGTTGGCCCTCATGCAGATCAGCTGACCCACACGCTGCTCCAAAGTTAGACTGTTATACACCGAGTCAACCCAACGTGACTCATTATTTTGCGCCGTGACCTGTCCGGCAAACAACATGATTGCCCCTAACGCAATCGAAAACAAATTCCTATTTCTCATTTTTTATATATTCTTTTAATTCTTTCCAATCGTATGGTTTACAGACAATTGTCTTTTCTTGATCCAATAAAAAAACCGTTGGAGTCGAGACCACGTGATAGTCCATGAAGGCTCTGCCATCCCAACGTGCCGCATCATAGAAATGCCAGCCCGGCAACTTCATCACCGCAACCGTTTCTTCCACTTCTTTCTGTGTGTCAGCCAAAGCGAAAGTCACCAACTCGTATTTCTTTTTCAAATCCAATTTTTTACATATTTTCGACAAAAAGTCATGGCAATATTCGCAGTCTGTGGACCAAAAACAGACGATGATCCATCTCGCTGAAGACTCATACAGATGATACGGTCTTCCATCGATGCTAACACCCACAAAGTCAGGCGCCTTTGCACCCACCCTCACTTTTTGGTATGGTTCCGTAAGCATTTCCAAACGCCGCCCCTGCTCCTCAGTGATCTCACCTTCCACCAGACGAGGGTAATTCAGCAGATAATCAGTCACTTCCGATTGTCCCATCGCTGTAAAGCCTTTCAGCATGTATTGCAGCACGAACCCATACATCGTCATATTCACCTTGGCTTTCTCACAGATTGTGTCGATGGCCGTAAAGAAATCCTTCGAGGCCATAAGATAATCTACTATTCTGGTAGTCAACACGTTAGTTGGAATCAAAGTCGTATCATTGAAATCCACACCTTGAAAAAAACGCTTCAATGTCTGCGGACGGTCAGCGTGAATCAACCTTGATGCGTATGTTGTCGGCAGAGCGGCCAGACTGTCTGCCTTCCCTTTATCTTGAAGGTAGGCTGTCCAAACCACATTGTCGGGTGTGTCAAACGATTGATCCAGCACTCCTGTCGAAAGAAATTCTTTCTGATTCTCAGCGACTTCAAGATAATACATGCCCAGCGGCAACACTGGACCATATATCAAACCGCCCTTTTCATCAGCTTGAACTGAGTCGAGCAACACGGTATCCAAACCCGTGTAGGAATACAATTTCACCCATTGACCGGCATATTCGGGAATGCTGGCCGAAAAGCCATGCTGTGCGAGCATTCGCATCGGCATCCCGACGAGAAGCAACAGCAACAACACCATCCCTTTACCTTTCATCAGCGATTAATGGATTACATAGTTGAACAAAGCATTTCCAACGCCAGTTATCAAATTGATTTCCTGATCATTATGAAGGCTACCCACCGCAAAAGGCGTCTCGCCCACCAATCCGGAATTCACAATCATTTTACCTTTTCGGTCAATCAGATAGATCTCACGGGCATTCTCCGAAACAACACCTAAAAGACGCTTGTTTTTAGTGATGTTGAAAAACACTGGCTTAGTGATGATTTCCACATCGAACTGATGGCTGAAAAGCTCTTTTTTAAAGCGGTTGAACACATGCAAATCCTTCTGATCGAGATAGATAAAGTCGGGATCACTGTCGCCATTAAAGTCCTCATAAAGGAAGAAATGGCTCTCAGAGTACGTTCCAAAGTCGGTACGTGTCAAGCTACCATCAGAGGCCACGTAAAGCAGCTTGCCCTCTTTGTCAGAGGTTAGGAAGAGACCCTTTCTGGAGTTGGTGGCGTTGGTATAGATGTCAGCCTTAGGCGATTTCTGCATGTCCGACGACAATGGAATCCTAATCCTGCCCTGCCGGTCGAGGATGCGCACTCCACCGCTAATGTCGGAAACGATCAAATAATCTTTCTCATCGGCCACGATATGCTGGACGGGTTGCGTCACTTGATCCTCAGCGCGGTGGCGATTCCAGCCCTCCACTTCATGGCCTTGGATGTCGAAATTATATAACAAACGGTCGGTGCCAAAAAGCAGGATGCGATAGTCTTTGTTGCCATTGAAATCAAACACTGAAAGGCCGTTGGAAGCCTCGAAAGGCAAGTTGACAGGATAGCCTGAGACGCTGTTGCCCTCACGGTCAATGAGTTGCAAGCTATGTGCCGTGTTGAAAAGGAGCTGTAGCTGTCCGTTCTTGTAGAAATCCACCGTGAAAACTTCGCTTAGAGGTTCCTCGTTGAATTGTTTCTTCCACAGGATAATGCCATCGCTGTCAATAAGATACATCGTGTTCTGACGGTCAAAGACAACCACATTTTTGTTTGGTGAAACATGATCCTCAACGACATAAGGCTTCCCTTTCAAGGGCGCGTCTAAATTAGCTTTCCAACGGATGCTGTTCTCGCTTTTGACCTCAGCCCCTCGGCTCATGCAAATGTTGGTATAAACCAAATCTTTTGAGGAAGCCTGTTGCACAGACACAGTTTGTCCTTCCTTGATTTCAAAATGAGTTATGTTACTCGATTCCAGCATCTTCTGCTGGAAGACCCTGAAGCCTTCGTTCAAGTCAAGGGTACGTCCCGAGCGGTAGCAGGAGATGACCTCTTGTATGTTTTCCATGTTGGATGCCATTACAAGATACTGATCCACAATGGCATAGCAGCATCGTTTCATGGATTTGAAGTCATCACCGAAGACAGCTGGGATGAAGTCCGTCTTTCCAAGGTCGTAAAGCGTATAGCCTTGGCTTGTCTTTGACTCGACAACACCTGTTTTTGAGGCCAATCGCTCCATGAACTTGATGACCCCCGAAGGGTCGTTCATCCTGCCCACAAACACCTCGCGGCGACTTTTCCCAATGATGTCAAACGAGACCTCAGAGAGATAAGCCAACAGCTTGTTTTCCACGTCGGTGGAATATTTCTTATTGAAAGCTTTCACCTTCTCTGCATCGCAAAACGACTGCCAGTAAGAGGCGTAGTCCGACATACCGTAATGCTGCATCAGTCGGGTATCAGAAGGCAAAATGTTCACTACAGAGTTTTTCACTGGCAATTGGTATTTCAGTGGTCGCCATGCCGAGACAGAATCCGCTGCCATCGCATAGCCGTTCATCACCAGATCTTTGCCTTCGGGAAGCACGTCGAGCATCACCCAACCTTGAGGGTCTTTGTAATACAGATGCGCCTTCACGTTCTGTCCGAGTGTTTTCTGCAAGCGGCTGAAGTCCGCGTCGGTGTTGATTTTCTCTGGTTTTTTTTGCTGGTTGACAAACACCTCGACAAGCGAATCGTTGTCGCCATAGGCTTTTATTTTTTTCGAGGGTTTCGTCAGCAGCACAAACTCATTATGCTCATTCAGCGGCACTGCGACGATGGCCATCGGAATCCCGTTAGAGACCATTTCAGCGTTGATATGGGATAACAGCAATGAGTCGAACATCATAATCACCGCAGAATCAGCGGACTCCGCAATAATCTCCGCATTCAGCGGCACGGCATCAAGCAATGAGGTTTCTTTCCTTGAGCAGGAAAAAAACACCGCGAGGCATAACACTATCCAAAGAATCCATTTGCGCATGGCGCAAAAATATAACAAAAAAATGGATTTACTTGAAGTTTTTTATCAACAATTTTGGCTTATCAGAATTCCAATCTCGTCTGAATCGCCATATTGAAACTCTTCCTGTGAAGCTCCGTGATGCCGTACTCGGCGATGGCTTGTTTATGCTCTGGCGTAGGGTAGCCTTTGTTCTTCTTCCAATGGTACATCGGGAAGCGCGCGTCATACTCCTCCATCAGGCGGTCACGGGTGGTCTTGGCCAAAATGGATGCCGCAGCAATTGCCTGATACTTAGCGTCTCCACCCACCACACAGACATGTTTCAAATCATGGTATTTGTTGAAACGATTACCGTCGATAAGCAAGAACTCAGGCCGCACCTTCAGCTGGTCCAACGCGCGGTGCATAGCCAAAAATGAGGCGTTCAAAATGTTGATCTCATCAATCTCCGCCGCCGTCACGACACCGATGCCACAGGCCAAAGCCTCGTTCAAAATCATCTCACGCAGCTGATAACGCTTCTTCTCCGTCAGCTTCTTGGAATCATCCAGATCAGGATAGTCGCTGCCTGGCTTCAAGATGACCGCTCCGGCCACAACAGGACCGGCAAGACAGCCACGTCCAGCCTCGTCACAGCCAGCTTCAAGCAAATCGGAATAATGCGTCAAGAGATTCATCTTTAAAGAAACAAAGGAACATAATGCGAAGCCAACACCAACACCATCAAAACGATAAATGTGACATTCGGCCATTTCAATCGGTCAAGGTAAGCCAACTCGTAGGAGAACAAGATACTCAAGGCGATGAAAAGCACACCACTCTGCATCGGGTCGTCTTCAAAGAAAAGCATTAAGATGCCAAAGCACAGTAAAACGATAGTCATGGTGACTTTAGCGCGCACCGCTATTGACTTCTCGAAAGCGTAATTCTGAGGCGCGAACCATGGCATGGTCACCACCAAAAGCAAGAATCCCATCACCGCGATTTTCATCCACGTGAAGCCTTGTATCGAAAAATGAAAACCGCTGAAATAATCACCGTAAGCCTGCAATGTCGGAACCAAGTCACCCATCAAAAAATGAGCGCCGAAATAGAAGAAATACGGCAACAAAAAGCCGATGAAAGGAATCAGATGCAGCCTCAACGAGCCTTTGTGGATGATGCTCAACGCTACAACACCCCATACGGCAAGCAGGAGCGACGGGAACCAACACATCGTGGCAAACGAGACGAAGAATCCCGCATTGAGCAGATACAATTCAGGACGTGGTGACTGATAGATGGCAAACAGCGTATGGATGAACATCAGCTGGAACACCGAAGACAGCAGAAACGGATAAAAAGTGGTCTGCACGGGCAACAAATTCATCAAGAGCAGAAAAGTCACTGCACCAAGGCTGTTCACCTTGTTGATGATCTGGTTGGAAGCCATCACGGCGTTGAAAAAAACAGCCTCGAAGCCCATCAAGAGCATAGCGAAAACCAGCATGGCTGGAGGCCAAAAGTCCAAAATGTCAGCAATCAGGTTATAAAGCGGCGTCACCGGACTGCGCAAAGCCGTGTCCACACTGACTGTGATGAACGAAGGCACCCACAAAGCAATGCAGAGCAATGCGATGAACACATACTGAATGAGGTAACTATTTCTGAAAAAGCGGATCAAGGATAATTTAGAATTAAGAATTTAGAATTTAGAGATTAAGTCCAAGCCGATATCATGGCGGTAATTCATTCCTTCAAAAGCAATTTTATGTGCGTTCTCATAGGCTTTTTGGCGAGCTTCCATGATGTCATTTCCTTGTGCCGTCACTGCGATGACACGACCGCCAGCCGTAATCACCTGTCCTTCAGCATCAAACGCCGTGCCCGCATGGAAAGCCACACAATCTTTCAGCTGATTCAAACCTGACATCACTTTGCCTTTCTGATATGCCTCGGGATAGCCGCCAGAGACTATCATCACCGTGACCGCTGTTTTTTCGCTCTTGGCATAATGAACTTTGTCGAGACAGCCGTCGGCACAAGCGTAGAGCAGATCAGCGAAGTCGCCTTCGATGCGAGTCATCACTGCCTCGGTCTCAGGGTCGCCCATACGCACGTTGTATTCAATCACGTATGGATCACCACCGCAATTCATCAAGCCAAGGAAGATAAAGCCTTTGTAGTCAATGCCTTCATTTCTCAAGCCTTTCAGTGTGGGCTTCACGACACGATCCTCCACTTTTTGCAGGAACTCCGATGTACAAAACGGAACAGGAGAAACCGCCCCCATGCCACCGGTGTTCAAACCCTTGTCGCCGTCACCGATACGCTTGTAGTCTTTCGCCTCTGGCAGCAGCACATAATGCTCGCCATCAGTGAGGACAAACACCGAGCACTCGATGCCTTTGAGGAACTCCTCGATAACCACAGTAGCCGAGGCACCGCCGAACTTCCCTTCAAGCATGTTACCAAGCTCATTGACAGCTTCTTCCAGCGAGTCCAGAATCAACACACCTTTACCAGCGGCCAAGCCGTCGGCTTTCAGCACGTATGGAGCCTTCAGTGTCTTCAAGAAAGCCACTCCGTCGCTCAAAGTCGCCTTGTTGACCGTCAAGCAACGTGCCGTGGGAATGCCGTTTTTCTCCATGAAGACCTTGGCAAAAGCCTTACTGCCTTCAAGTTGAGCGCCCTTTTTGTCAGGGCCGATAATCCTGATCTTCCGCAGCTGCTCGTCGGCCTTGAAGAAATCCACAATGCCATCCACCAAAGGCTGCTCGGGACCGACCACCACAAGGCCAATCTCATTATCAAGACAGAATTTCCTAATGCCCTCGAAATCGCCGACTTTGATGTTCACGTTGGTCCCTACTTCTGCGGTACCCGCGTTACCGGGAGCAATAAAAACGTGTGCGCCTTCGCCTTGAGAAAGTTTCCAAGCCAAGGCATGTTCACGGCCACCTGAGCCTAACACGAGGATGTTTCTTACCACAGCCGTCACATGCTGGCCTTGAACTATTTTCCAATCCACCGCTTCTTTTGAATTGTCAGCGGGATACATAATGATATTTTCCATATATAACCATTTTTACCGACAGGGCATCTCCGGGATGCTTTCCATCAAACTTTTCCATATAACATCAGCGGTTTGGTCCCAGGAAAAATCCCGGACTCGCAAACGGCCTTTTTCTATCAATTCTTTACGAACATTTTCATCCAGCACCTTCACCATGGCATCGGCGATGGAATCCTCATTGAAAGGATCCACCAGCAAGGCTGCATCTTGAGCCACCTCAGGCATGGAGGTCACATTGGAGGTGATGACCGGTGTATCGCATCTAAAGGCTTCCAAGATCGGTATGCCAAAGCCTTCAAAGTATGAGACATACACCGACGCCAACGCCGCCGCCGTCACTTTGCGCAGGTCTTCCGCGCTCAGCCTTCCGGCAAAAACCACGTCATCCTTGCAGCTCATGGCATCGTAAGCTTGTTGGATAGGCTCGGTCCACCAGCGTTTCTCCCCCACAATCACCAATTTCACGTCGTTGTTGGTCCGCGACTTGAACCGGTCAAAAGCAGTGAAAAGCCGCGCCAAGTTCTTGCGAGGATGTAACGATCCCACAAACATGAAGTATGGGTGGCCAAAACTGTAATGGGCACGAACGACTGACTTTTCCGCCTCTGACAAAGGCTTGAAGATCTCATTCACACCATTATAAGCCACATCGATCTTTTGCGAATCCACACCATAACACTCAACGATATCCTGCTTGGAAAACTCCGAGACAGTCACTATGCGCTCTGCTTTCCTCGCAAACTTCGGAAAGAACTTTTTGTAGTGCCAGAGGTGAATCTTGGGCATATCATTCGGGAAATGCTCGAAATTAAGATCATGGAACTCAACCACTTGAGGCACTTTCGTACGCAGACTCAAATACCCATCAGGAGAATAGAACAAGTCTGCCTTAATTCTCTTCAAGGCTCTTGGAATCGACAATTCGAAGAACCAAATAAAAAGGAAAGGATGCCGTGCCTGTGGAAACAGCACCACCGGCTTCACGTTGTCGGCAAAGAGGAACATCGGGGCGGGCTTGCGGTCGAAGATGAAATAAAACTCCACCTCGGGATGGGCGAGCACGATACGTTTCAGGGTCTCGCAAGCTACCCAACCGATGCCTTCCAGCTTGCCTTTCAGCAGTAACCGTGTGTTGACGGCGATACGCATCTTAATAGCGGTAGATATCTGACTTGTAGGGGCCTTCCACCGGCACACCGATATAGTCAGCTTGTTTCTGTGTGAGTTTGGTGAGCTTCACGCCAATCTTCTCAAGATGCAGACGAGCCACTTCCTCATCGAGGTATTTGGGCAGACAATACACGCCGATCTTATACTCGTCGCGTTTCGTCCAAAGATCCATCTGCGCCAGCGTTTGATTGGTGAACGAGTTGCTCATCACGAAGCTGGCGTGGCCTGTGGCGCAGCCAAGATTCACCAAACGTCCCGAAGCCAACAGGAAGATGCAGTGGCCATCGTCGAAGACGTATTTATCGACCTGCGGCTTGATGTTGATTTTCTCCTTCAGATGCTCTGTCTTTTCAAGACGATCCACCTGAATCTCATTGTCGAAATGACCGATGTTGCACACGATGGCTTGGTCTTTCATCTGAAGGATATGTTCCAGTGTGATGACGTCGCAGTTGCCCGTAGTGGTGACGAAGATGTTGCCTTCCTTAACGGCTTCTTCCATCGTAGTGACCTCAAAGCCTTCCATAGCGGCTTGCAGGGCGCAAATCGGGTCGATCTCAGTGACGAGGACACGGGCACCATAGCTCTTCATGGAGTGTGAACATCCTTTGCCCACCTCGCCGTAACCACACACGACGACCACTTTTCCAGCGATCATCACGTCGGTAGCGCGTTTGATGCCGTCGGCGAGTGACTCACGGCAACCATAGAGGTTGTCGAACTTCGACTTGGTGACCGAGTCGTTCACGTTGATAGCGGGAACAAGCAACTCGCCGCGTTCCTGCATCTGATAAAGACGATGCACGCCTGTGGTGGTCTCTTCCGACACGCCCTTCCATCCCTTAACAACTGTATGCCAAAAAGTTGGATTTTCCTTATAGGTTGCCTTGATGACGCTCATCAAAGCTCTTTCTTCTTCGCTACCGCACGGAGCATCCAGCAAGATGGGGTCGTTCTCGCATGCGTAACCCTTATGGATAAGCAGGGTGGCGTCGCCGCCATCGTCAACGATCAGGTCCGGGCCAGTGCCATCGGGGAAGGTGATGGCCCGTTTGGTACACCACCAATAGTCCTCAAGGGTCTCCCCTTTCCAGGCATAAACCGAAGTGCCAGTCTCGGCAATAGCCGCGGCGGCATGATCCTGGGTGGAATAAATATTGCAGCTACACCAGCGCACCGTGGCGCCTAACTCAACCAGTGTCTCAATCAAGCAGGCCGTCTGGATGGTCATGTGGAGCGAGCCCATGATCTTGGCACCTTTCAACGGCTTAGTGTCGCCATATTTCTTACGAAGGGCCATCAAGCCCGGCATCTCATGTTCAGAGACTTCAATCTCTTTCCTTCCCCAGTCGGCCAAATTGATGTCGGCTACAAGGTACGGAAGGTCTTTATTCAGCAGTTTCTCGTTCATAATTCAATATTTGATTAGAAACTGCAAAGATAACGTTTTTTATCTTATGGAATCATTTTTTTCAGCCTCTTCAAGTTCTTTCTTTTTGTTCATATTCTTCCGGTTCGTACGCAGCTCATCGAGATAGCTTGCTGTGATGACACCTGACGGCAGTGCGATGATGGCGACGCCGAACAATGAAGAGAGGATGCTCACAAGACGTCCGAGGTCTGTCACTGGGCAGAGGTCGCCATAGCCCACAGTGGTCAAGGTGACAGCGGCCCAATAGATGGCATCGAAAAACGAGGAAAAGGTCTGCTTGCCCGTTTCCGGATTGACGTGTGGTTCCGCATTAAACATAACCAAGGCCGTGACGAAAATGTAGAAAATGGCGATAAGAAGCACAGAAAACAGCACTTTTTTCTCCTTTTTCAAGACATCAAGGAAAAGCTCCACTTTGTCGGTGTAACGCAAAAGCTTGAATAACCTAATGATTTTCAACATCCTGAAAAGCCTGAACAGCTTGAAGGTAGGTCTTAGCAGGTGTACTCCAGGCAGGATGGAAAGCATATCAATGACAGCCATTGGAGTTACTGGATAGATAAGGAACGACCAGGCACCCTTTTTCAGTTTGATGTCGGCTGTAATCCACCGCAGGATGTAATCGATGATGAAAATCCCGACAGTGACAATCTCGACGACACGGAACCATGGCCGCTCATGCATGTACATCAGCGGGATGACACTCGCCACGATGGTCAACAGCATGAAGATCTCATACACACGACTGGCGTGGTCGTGATCATCGTTTTTTTCTATGATCTCAAGGATTCGTTTTCTGGTAAGCATAAATCTTGATTACTTAACCACAATTTTAACCATCTCCACACCGTTTTCGCCATCCAAACGGATGAAATACAAGCCTTTGGGCAACCGCAAAGTATGCTTTTCACGGATCTCTTTAGTCATCATCATCTGTCCCAAAGTATTGTAAACCCTGAGAACGCCAGTGCCTTCAACAGTGAATTGTCCGTTCGATGGATTGGGATAAACTGAGAGCGTTTGCATCGCATATTCGTCCACAGCGAGGTTATTATTGCCCAAGATAGGATAGCCATTGTTATAGTTCAATGTATCGATACTCCAGACGTTGGTCTCGAAGTTAAGAGCATTCACAAAAGCGGGGTCTTTCATCTCATCAGAAGTCTTGGCAATGCCTTCGCCCTCAGCGCCACAGGTGTTGAGATAGTAGCTGTTATTCACAGTTCCGTTGAAGCCACCCACTAACGCACCAGGCGCATAGTTTCCACAGAAAACGGTTCCCACGTTATAGCAATTGGTCATGGCGTTGCCGCCACCCATCCATGAAAAGCCAACCACGCCGCCAACGGGACTTCCAGGTGTCGATCCTGAAACATGCGCTTCATTAACTGAGACTTCACCTGCATTATAGCAATTTTCCACTATCACACCTCTTGAGCGGGTACCGCCTCCAAGAATTCCGCCTCCATAACCTTCGCCCGTGACAGCTCCTGTGTTGTAACACTCGGCTATTTCCTTGGCTGTGGATCCCACAATGCCTCCGGCGGACGATGCGCCATAAACCGATCCGACATTATAGCAATTATGAATCTTATCAGCGTTTTCACCAACAATGCCGCCTGCACAATTTGAGCTTTCGATGTCAGCACCGTTCCAGCAACGCGAGACTATCACTTCCGCGTCATTCATGGTATTACACGTTCCCACGATACCGCCACTACAACTTCCTTTGACAAAACCGTTGGTTACAAACACGTTTTCAACCACGGCAGAGCCGTTTGACCCTGTCAACACGCCAAACAAGCCAGCGGCGCCATTCTCTTTGTTGATGTAAATATTCGAGATGCTATGGTTGTCGCCGTCGAAATGACCTCTAAAAGTCACCTCGTATGGACTAAGAGTCACGGGAACGCACTGCCTCTCGCAGCCATCCTCGTAAAAAGCGTCATTCTGCATACCGATAGGGATCCACTGTTGTTTTTCGCTGCCATCCAGATCGATGTCAGTGGTCAGTTTGAAATACAGACCTTCGGTATTAAAGCCTTTGCCCACCATATAAGAGAGATATGCCAAATTAGACGCCGACTCAATCAAGAAAGGATCGTCCTGAGTGCCGGAACCTTTGGTCCATAACCGTCTTGTGCCATCCCAAACACTGGTTTGGGCTTGAGCAAATACGCCCGCCAACACGAACATGATGATAAATATCTTTTTCATTGCAATCTCTTTTTTAAATGTTAAACCATCTCTTATTTCGACACTTCATTAAAAAATTCAATGATATGGTCTATAAATTCGCTTTTGCGTTCCAGCGCTGAAGCGGAATCGTTTTTCCACACCGTGATTTGGGCGTAATCCAGTTCTTTCATGCTGCCAGCTGAAAAGCTGAAGGGTCCCACCATCGCCAGACCTCTGCGGTCACTTGGCTCATTGCCGCACTCCTCCTCGGTCCAATATTTTCCGTTGGTGTTATAGCCGTCATTCGGCGCGATGCCATTGGTACCAATATTGTCAGGGTCGGAATCTCCAGGAAACATGTAATGGCACACAGGACCCACTGTCCCAGCCATACCAGGATAGGCGTTACCACCATACATCATAGGATTACCGTCTCTCCATTTTCCTTGAAGCATCAAGTAATACTCCTCCGCATATTGGGGATCACCATTCGCTGAATTACTATTATCATGATACATGAATCCTGACATTTTCAAGCCATCAGGACCCGACAGCACCGTGGTAACTTGGATGGGCGGATTATCTCCGTAGGCATCAGGCTCGCCACTGCCATCTATTGCTATTCCGTTGTAAACATAGCATGAGTTACGCCTCACATCGCAGCCCACATAATCATCGCGAGAAAAACCAAGATCCCAATCATACCAAAGTCCCAAATAAACGTCGTGGTAATCATTAGTGGAACGGTTGAACAACTTATAGTTGAAGAATACGGTGTTATTCAGCGGCTCGTCATTAGGGGTGTCGAAAGCATAGACCATGGCGTGGACTTCAAGACCTATTTTCCCGCCTGAAGACTCGGCATGTTCCATATAGCTGTCATTAAAGATGAAAAACAGGCAATGGTCACCCTTGATGGCAGGATAGTCGCCGTCGGCGGGATTGTAGCGTCCGTCGCTGTTCACATCCACGTAGGGTGCCAGATCGTGAGCATATTCACCTTCACCGTGCGCCGGCCAAGTGAGGATGTCTTCAGGCATCACGTAACCAGGCTCGCCATGGTGAGCGATGAACTGTTCAATTTCATCACTGGTCACACTCCAAATATGATGATACTTCAGCGCGGTCAACAAGTCGATGGTTGCATCTGTGGTTCTCAGCGGGCCAGCCCAAAAATCCTGGCCACCACCCATCAAGGTTGAACTTTGTCCAAAACGCATCGCAGCCAGATGCAGACTGTCAGCGGCATCGATACCACCAAACCAAAGCGACTGCTGGAAAATGGTTGATTTCCCACTACCGGCAGGCACTTCCCATGTCGGACAAGGGTTGTAATTCGGAGACCAATCCAAAAAAGAGGTGCCATTGCCGAGAATGGTTCCACGCACATTGTTAGCGTCAATGTGCGAAACTGGCGGCATTTGCGCCATTGATGCCAATGCGAATCCACATAGCATCAAACAAAGTAGCATTCTCTTCATTTCATTATTATTTTTTATAGATGACAAAATTATTAAAAAAACACAATCTTTGAAAAATCAGTATCTAAAATTTATCATAATCTCGAAACTGCGCCCTGGCATAGGACGCCAAAGCACATTCTGGTAATCCTTGTCAGTCAAATTGTTGCAGCGCAGCTCCACACGAAACTTGTTCCATTGCTTACCAACTGCGACATGATGAAGCGCGTATGCGTAAAGCGGGAAAGTGTCCAAGTTGGCATACGAGGTGCAACGGCGGCCTGTCATCTCCAAAGTATAGCTGAAGCTCCACGTCCTCCACTGAAGATTGGCAAACATATTGCCGTGATGCCTTGGAATATAAATCAGCTGTTTCCCTTGAATGCCAAAGTGTTCCGCATTCTCACTTTCGTCGGTGGTGACAGTGAAGACATAATTGCCCGAAAGGCTTATCTTCCAATCACCTTTAGAATAATTCGCATCAAGATGACTTTCAACACCTCTTGCGAAGACCATAGCCACATTTTCGGGTTCCCAGAAGCGATAAGGAGTCGGCACCCACTGGATCCAATTTTTCACTCTGGAGATATACGCACCCGAGCGGAAATCCAGTTTGAAGCTGTCTCCGTTCCAATTATAGTTAAAAGCAAAATCGACAGTGCGACCGTTTTCAGGCAAAAGGTTTTCATTGCCTCCGGGATACCAGTAAAGATCGTTCAACGAAGGGTTACGGTAATTATGGCTGTAGCCCAAGGTCACTCCAAAGCCTTTGGGGAAATGGTACGAGACCGTGGCGGTGGGAAACACCCCCATCGATTTGGCATCCACGATGTCGTAACGTGCGGTGAGGCTCAAATCGGTGCGTTCAAAAGGATGTCCTTCCAATGCGAGATACGATGAAACCACGTCACGGCTTTTCACACCCTGATAGTTGTTGGAATTGACACGCTCGCGATCCCACTGCACCTTGCCTTTCAATTTCCATGCCGCAAACAACTGCTGTTCAACCGTTGCGATTTGATGGAACACATGAGCCTTGTTCTCAGAGTCGATGAAGGTGACAGTATCGTTATTCGCCGCTCTTGTCAGCAGGAAATACCGTTGATTCTCAATGAAAAAGGCCGATTTCAGCTGCATGTTGCCTGTCTCCCAGAAGAGCTTGTACGATAGGAAGTTCCTTGAAAAACTATCTTTGGTCCATTCCTCGGTGCCTTTAAGGATGTTAGGCATGGCCTGAGGCAGGTTGCGGTTGTTCCATTGGTTCCACGACGACGCTGACAAGATGCCGTGTTTGAGCATCAGGCTCACTTCCGGCATCACCCCATAATCCACGAAATCGGCATTCTGCTGGTGCATTTCCCGTGGAGGCATGACCACGCTATTATAATATTTGAAATCATTATTGGACGAGTTACGGTATGCCTTGACCCGGCAGGAGATTTTCTTTCCGCAATAGCCCACGGTGGCAAAGCTGCCAAACGTGTTGAAGCTGCCGTAAGTCTGTTTCAAGTCAAGGATGAGACCTTTGCCGAAACCCGTTTTATTGTCAATGTTGACTGATCCGCCGAGGCCGCCACTGTTGTTTGAGGTGCCACTCCCCCACTTCAAATCAATGTCATCAGCCAAAAACACAGGTATAGTGCTGAAGTCAACCTGTCCCAAAGTCGGGGCGTTCAGCTGGAAGCCGTTCCACAACACAAGGGTATGGCTTGCCGTGGTACCACGGAAAGAGGCTGTTGAGACGCCACCCGGGCCATAGGTCTTGATGAAAACCGGGCTGTGTTGTATAAGAAGATCAGAGAGGTTGGATGTGCTTTTTGTTTCAAGGACGAGTGAGTCCACTTTCTTCATCACCAGCGGGTTGAGCACTTCGGCCTGATAGCCTGTAGCCGTGACATTCACGGCATTCAATGTGATGGTGTCCTGAGCTTGACAAAAGAGAGCCCAGGACACCATCAAATTAATAAACGCTATTTTAAGCCATACGGTCACAATACCTTATTCTTTTTTTTGCTTTTTGGGGTCAATTTTTTTACTCGACATATTGAGATCATTAACCTTATCTAATTTTCTTAATTTATTATCCAAGTCCTTCTTTTGATCAACAATCTTCGCATCATCTTTCTTGGACTCAACCTTTTTCTCTATTTTAGGTTTAGTATCATTGTATGTCTTTACTTTGCCTGTCTGCTTACCGTTTTTGAAAGTGGCTTCAGATTTCACGGCACCGCTTTCGTAATATTCCACAGACTCACCGTTTTGGACGTTGTTCTTGTACATTTTCATGGTTTTCGGATTGCCGTTCTTATAATAGGTTTCCTGCTTGCCTTCAAACTTACCGTCTTTATACTCAATCAGCATGACTTTACTGCCGCTTTGGTCGAACCAAATGGTCGAACCATCGCGGACACCATCCTTGTAATTGGCAATCTCACGGTTATTACCCTGTTCGTAGCACTCAATCTGCTCACCGTCAAGGACATCATTTTTATAGGTGTGTTTTCCAGAAAGCTTTCCACCCCTGAACCAAGTCATGGAAGAGCCATTAAGCTGGTCATTGGCATATTCGCACTTCTTCACTATGGAGCCAGTCTCATCAACTTCAAGATAAAGACCGTCTTTTTTCCCTTTTTGAAACTGCACCACTTTACGGATCAACTGCTTACTTGCATCAATCTCGTACCAGGTGCCTTCTTTTTGACCTTTCTGGACTTCACCTTCAACAATCACACTACCAATATGTTTGGAGTATTTTCCATTTGATTCCTTAGAGACATCCAAAGTCTCGACATTCTGAGCCACAGCTGTCAATGAGAAAAGCATAGCGGCAACTAAAAACAAACTTTTACGCATAATAAATCGATTTAGATGGCTCAAAATTACAATTTTTTTTCATCTTTGCACGAAAATAGCCAACAAAAAAAAATAAACATGAAATCAGTAGAAGTAAAAAATTTCAAGTTATACACCACTGCTGTGATCAGCATTGAGTGGAAACAAGAACTGCTCAACGTGAACCTTGACCTTGCCATGATGCTGAAAATGATGGAATTAGAAGGTCTCGCACAGAAAGACATCCAAAAATTCAGCGATGAGGGGAAACCCATCCCCTTCAAGAAAGTGGTACTAAATCTTTTTACTGATGACGATAAACCGGGGCAATACTATACCGACGAATCGTTCTGTGAAGATGATGATCCAACGGTTTTCTATGTAGAATTGAAAGACGCCTCCCGCAGGGATGCCAGCTCTGCAGCCGAAAAATAACAAAACAATTATTTTAGGCCACAGAGCTAACATCCGCCGAAACGGATAGATTTATAAGCCTCTGATATATTCGTCGATGGCTTTCGCGGACTTCTTGCCAGCGCCCATAGCGAGGATGACCGTGGCGGCACCACTCACCGCATCGCCGCCGGCGAAGATGCCGGGACGTGAAGTCGTGCCCACCTCGTCGGCCACGATGCAACCCTTGCGATTGAGATCGAGGTTACGTGTAGTGCTTCCAATCAACGGGTTCGGCGAGGTGCCTAAGGCCATGATGATCATGTCCACGTCAAGGACAAACTCAGAGCCTTCTACGGGGACTGGGCTACGACGACCCGAGGCATCAGGCTCGCCAAGTTCGCATTTCACGCACTTGAAGCCTTTCACCCAGCCGTTTTCATCACCCAACACCTCGACGGGAGCCGTGAGCAAGTCAAACTGCACGCCTTCTTCCTTGGCGTGATGCACCTCCTCCACTCTCGCAGGCAGCTCGGCCTCGGAACGGCGGTAGACGATATGCACCTCTGCACCGAGACGCAAGGCAGTACGCGCGGCATCCATAGCCACGTTACCGCCACCAACCACAGCGACTTTCTTACCGACGTAGTTCGGGGTCGCAAAGCCTTCCTTATAGGCGTAAAGCAGATTGTTGCGGGTCAGGAATTCGTTGGCTGAAACCACGCCGCAGAGGTTCTCGCCCGGCACGTTCATCATCATTGGGAAACCGGCACCCGAGCCGACGAAAACAGCTTCAAAGCCTTCGCGTTTCATCAGCTCATCGATGGTGATGGTACGACCAATGACCACGTCTTTCTCGAACTTCGCGCCCAACTTGCGCACACTCTCCACTTCCTTCTTCACGACGGTGTCCTTCGGCAGACGGAACGACGGGATGCCATACATCAGCACGCCACCCAGCTCATGCAATGCCTCAAAGATAGTGACATCATAACCCATAGAGAGCAAGTCTTTAGCGCAAGTCAAGCCTGAGGGGCCGCTACCGATGATGGCCACTTTATGGCCGTTCGGGATGCTTTGGCTATTGAAGTGCAAGTCATGCTCGATGGCATAGTCGCCCACAAAACGCTCCAACTTGCCGATAGCGATAGGTTCGAATTTCTTGCCCATGACGCAGCTGCCCTCGCACTGGGTCTCTTGAGGACACACGCGTCCACAGACGGCTGGCAACGCAGAATCGCAACTGATGACACCTGCAGCACCCTCAAAGTCTCCTTTGGCCACACGAGCAATGAAGCCAGGGATGTTGACATTGACAGGACAATGCTTCACACACTGCGGATCCTTGCAGTTCAAGCAGCGTTGGGCTTCCATGATGGCCATGTCAGCCGAATAACCCAAGCACACCTCATCAAAATTATGGGCACGCACCTTGGGGTCTTGTTCCGGAACAGGAACTCTATGCTTTTTATCGAAAGTCTCTTCCGAGATGCCACCAATATGACACTGATGGCCTTCCGCCTTCTCCTCAGCCACTAATTGCTTGCGGGTCACCACATTATTATACATGGCCTGACGTTTCATAGCTTCGTCAAAATCGACATCTTTGCCCAAAAACTCGGGGCCGTCGATACAGGTGAACTTGGTCTTGCCAGCGATACTCACACGGCAAGCGCCACACATACCCGTGCCGTCAACCATAATGCTATTGAGCGAAATGGTGCAACGTATGCCCAACTCCTCGCAGGTCTTGGTGGCGAACTTCATCATAATCATAGGGCCGATAGCCACCGCCTCATCATAGATTTTGCCGCTTGCCACTAACTGACGCAAAACATCGGTAACCAAGCCTTTGCGTCCAGTAGAGCCGTCGTCTGATGTCACATACAAATGGCAGTACTCCGAGAGCTCCTTTTCATAAATAAGAAGGTCTTTAGTGCGAGCACCAATGATGCAGTCGGCCACAGCACCATGTTCATACAGCCACTTCACTTGCGGGAAGATCGGGGCGATACCCACGCCACCGCCGATGAACACGAAAGAGCGTTTGCGGAGCTCCTCTGCGGTCATAGTGGCGAACTCGGAAGGCTTACCCAGCGGCCCCACCACATCGTGGAAGCTGTCACCTACCTTGTATTCCGCCATCTTTTTCGTGGACTCACCAATGGCCTTGAACACAATGGTCACTGTGCCTTTGACTCTTTGATAATCACTGATTGTCAAAGGAATACGTTCCGAATTTTCTTCCATTTTAATAATAAGGAATTGACCAGGCAAAGCGGATTGGGCAATTCTCGGGGCGTAAACATCCATCAAGTAGGTTTCCGCCGCGAAAGCTTTCTTTTGTACAATTTCGAACATGACGATAAAATTTAAGTTGGGGCAAAGGTAAAAACTATTTTTGTGTTTTCCTAAACATTTTTAAAAGATATTCATGGCAATGACAGCGCAAGCTTCGGCATCATCCAAGGCGTTGTGATGGTTTTTCATCTCATAACCGAAATATTTGGCCACGGTATGAAGCTTGTGGTTCTCCAAATCGGGAAGATACTTTTTAGAACCCTCATGGGTACAATAAAAACGATAATTGGGATATGGGAGCTTGTAAAACTCATGCAAGGCGCGCAACACATGCTGGTCGAACAACATACCATGCGCCACAAATGGCAATCCTTTGACTTTATCTTCCACTTGCCTCCACAGGACAGGGAATGGTGGCGCTTTCTCAGTATCCTTTTTCTTGATGCCGTGAACCTTCGAACTGTACCAATCGTAATAGTTTGGCACAGGTTTCATCAAACCATAAAACCGTTCCACAATCTCATTGTCGCGCACGATGACTATTCCCATGCTGCAAGCGCTGGTGAATGACGCATTGGCCGCCTCAAAGTCAATAGCCACAAAGTCATCAATATGACTTTCAGGGAAATACACAAGCTTTTCCTTGGGTTTCGCCTCCCTCCTGCTCCATCGCCTTTTCTGCGGTTTCCCTTGATTCGCAATCTCCGTCATATTTATATCCCTTTTTCGACTGCAAAGATAATTTTTTCTTGTCTTTCTGAAATATTTCTTATCTTTGTCAATTCAAGAAATTCACCATGACGAAAAAAAACATTCTTTGCACTCTGTTCTTAACTATTGCCGTTTCTCTCGGCTTAGCGCAGGAAAAACTGACCGACAAGGAGCTGGTCAATGTCATTTACGCCATGGGGCAGATGTTCCCCGATGGCTTCACTCTTGACCTGAACACCATGCGCCAGCCCACTGAAGGCCTGATTGTTTCCTATAAAGCCACACAAAACAGCTTCGACCGCAAGAGCCTTCCCGCTGTAATCAAGCATGCCCGCACTCACGACAACCTGGTGGGAGGCTGGTACAATCCCGAAAACGGGAAATATTACTTCGACAGCAACCGGTCATTCCCCGAGGACAGCCTCGCCGCCGCCGTGGCCTTCGCCCGAGAGAACGAACAACACACCGTGTATGTCACCTCCAAAGGCATCAACATTTGGTCGAACTACGAGCAAAAGGACATTCGCATCATCCTCGACTGCGACATGGGCAGCTCCACCGACGACCTCTTTGCCCTGATGATGCTCTACCGTTATATGGACATGAAACGCTGCAATCTGATTGGCGTGATCGTTGACCGTATGGGGAAGGCCAATGCGGATGTCGTGGATATGATGAACAACTTCTACGGCTACCCTAACATTCCGATTGGCCTTGAGACACAAGGAGTCAAGACACCGCATGTGTTTATCACCTACCACAACGCTCCCTATGCCCGAACCACCGATGGCATTCCGATGTTCAAGCGAAGCATCGGCGACAACGGCACCTATATGGAGAGTTACAAACTCTACCGCAAGCTACTCAGCGAGCAGCCCGACCACTCTGTCACCATCGCCTCCATCGGCTTCGTGACCTCGTTGGCTCGTCTGTTGGAATCCGGGCCAGACGAATATTCCTCACTGAATGGCGTGGAATTAGTCCGCGCCAAGGTCAAGCAGATTTATGCCATGGGCGGTGTGTTTGGCGAATCAGTGGAGCCGGACTATAACTTCAGCGCAGCCATCGACTTCTCCCTAAAGTTCTTCGAACTGTTGCCCAAAGAAGTTGACATCATCTTTTCCCCCGGCGAGGTGGGCGACCCGCTTGACTACAGGCCTGAGACCGTCATCGCCGACATGTGCTGGACCGACACACACCCTATCAAATGGATCTACCAGTTCCTCAACTGCGACACCGGACAGAAGATGTGGGATCCGCAAGCAGTAATCCACGCCGTGGAAGGCGACAGTTTCTACAAACTCTCCGAGCGCGGCTGGGTGACACTCACGCCCAAAGGCGAGACCCTCTTCACCCCCGACACCAAGGGCAACGCCCGCTACCAATATCCCGGCGATCCCGTCTGGTGTGACATGGTTCTCAAATACATCCGACTGATGGCCATCCAACATTGACCTTAAAACAATTTAAATAATTAAATATCAATAACTTAAATTAATAATCATGGAATTAAAAGGCTCAAAGACAGAAGCCAATTTAATGGCTGCTTTCGCGGGTGAATCACAAGCCCGCAACAAATACACCTACTTTGCCTCAAAAGCACGCAAAGAAGGTTATAACCAGATTGCTGACCTCTTCGAGGAGACAGCGCGCAACGAACAGGAACATGCCAAGATTTGGTTCAAACTGCTCCACGACGGCGATGTGCCGGACACCAAGACCAACCTCAAAGATGCCGCTGACGGCGAAAACTACGAATGGACCGACATGTACGCCGGCATGGCCAAAACCGCCCGCGAGGAAGGATTCACCAAGATTGCCGTCCTCTTCGAGTTAGTGGCCAAAATTGAAAAAGAACACGAAGAACGTTATCGCAAACTCCTGAAAAACATCGAAGACGGCATCGTGTTCTCACGCGAGGGCGACATGGTTTGGCAATGCTCCAACTGCGGCCACATCGTTGTCGGCAAAAAAGCCCCGCAAATCTGCCCAGTGTGCAACCATCCGCAATCCTTCTTCCAAATCAAGGCGGAAAATTACTGAGAGAAGATAGAAGACAGAAGTAAGAAGTAAGAATACCTTTAAAAACTATTGTTATGAAAAAGTATGTTTGTGATGTCTGCGGTTACATATATGACCCAGAGAAAGGCGATCCCGACAGCGGTATCGCTCCCGGAACCCCATTTGAAGCCATTCCCGATAGCTGGAGCTGCCCACTTTGCGGCATCGGCAAAGACAGTTTCTCAGTGATGGAATGATGGATACCAAGGCCTTGTTCAATATCGGTTACGGACTTTATGTCCTGACCACGAATTACGACAACATCGACAACGGCTGCATCGTGAACACGGTGATTCAAGTCACCAGCAACCCCTTGCAGATTTCCGTGACGGTCAACAAGGGCAACTACACGCACGAGCTCATCAAGGACTCGTGCGTGTTCAACGTGTCGATGTTGACCACTGAGACCCCGATGTTTGTCTTTGAGCATTTTGGCTTCCAAAGTGGCCGCAAGGTGAACAAATTCGCTGACTGCGAAACTGAGCACCGCGCTGTTAACCATGTGCTTTACATCCCCAAGTACACCAATGCCTATTTAGCTTGCCGTGTCAACAAGAGCATCGATTTTGGCACCCACACCATGTTCATCGCTGATGTGCTTGACGCACAAGTAATTTCCGACAAGCCTTCTTTGACCTACGACTACTACCAAAAAAACATCAAACCCAAGCCACAACCTCAAGCCGAGAAGCCCAAAGACGGAAAACGTCGCTGGGAGTGCAAAGTTTGCGGCTATATCTATGAAGGTGACTCTCTCCCCGATGATTTTGTATGTCCATTGTGCAAACACGGCGTGGAAGATTTTGAGGAGGTTTTTTAGGTTCAGAGACGTGCCTCGGCCCGTCTCTGCCCAACACAACAACGAACAACAAACATGGGATACTCTCGCACGATGTCCCAATGAAGCATGATATGAAACAAATCAATCTTACCAATAACATTTTCTATGTCGGTGTTAACGACCGCCACACCGACAAATTCGAAAACCATATCGAACTGCCCAACGGCGTGTCATACAACTCCTACCTCATCGTTGATGAAAAAGTGGCCCTGATCGACCCAGTTGAGGCCAACTTCCTGGAAGAGTATCTCTTTAAGGTGAGGTCGGTGCTGCAAGACCGTAAAGTTGATTACCTTATCATTAATCACGACGAGCCTGATCACAGCAGCACTGTGGCCGCGGTGTTGAGGGAATATCCTGAGGTGCAGGTGGTAGGCAACGCCAAAACTTTTGCCCCGTTGGAGGCTTTCTACGGCCCCATCATTAACAAAAAAGTTGTGGCCGAAGGTGAGACACTAAGCCTCGGCAGCCATACCTTGCAGTTTTTCATGGTGCCTATGGTCCACTGGCCAGAATCGATGGTGACTTACGAGCAGAGCGACAAAATCGTCTTCAGCAACGATGCCTTCGGCGGTTTTGGTGCCCTGAACGGCGGCATCTTCGACGACCAAGTTAATCTTACTTTCTATGAAGACGAGATGCGTCGCTATTATGCTAACATCGTCGGCAAGGTGGCTATGCAAGCCATGAAAGCAATCGAAAAGCTGAGCACATTGGAAATCAAGATGATTGCCCCGTCGCATGGCTTGGTATGGCGTTCGAACCTTGCCTGGGTCATCGGGAAATACACCCAATGGAGCAAGCAGGAACCGGAAGAAGGCATCGTCATCGTCTATGGCTCGATGCATGGCAACACCGCCCGGATGGCTGAAATCGTGGCCCGTGGCGCGGCTGAGGCCGGCATCAAAGAGGTGAAAGTCTATGACGTGGCCAGAACTGAGGCCAGTTTTATCATGAGCGACATTTGGAAGTACAAGGGTGTCATTATCGGTGCCTGCGCCCATTACGGTAGCATGTTCCCGAATATGACCCTGCTCGTCCATGAAATCAACGAGTTCAAGCCAAAAGACAAATGCTTTGCCATTTTCGGCGGCATGAGTTGGAGCGGTGGAGGCGTGAAAACACTGTCCAAATATGCAGAGGAAGGCAAATGGAACTTGGTCACAGACAGCGTTGAAGTAAAAGGTGCGCCAATTCGGGAAGAGGACTGGGATAAGCTTTATGACCTTGGAAAGGCTGTGGCTGAAACTGTAAAAAAGTAACGGCGATTTTTACGAATTCAGCGAATATAGTGAATCACTTCACTAAAAATCGCTTTATCTGCCATTTTGTCAACCTTCTTCCTTTGGCAAAGCTTTTGCTATGCCTGAGGCGTACATTATTGAAAAATAAATAATAAAAACAATAATACCACCATGGAAGAAAAGAAAAACATTGAGATTCAAGAAGATGAACCATTAAAACAGCCCCAACAAGAGCCAGAAACCAAAGTAGAAACCGAGGAATCACCCGCCAAAAACGAAAAAACGTCAGAGGAAGAAGCTTCCGGCAAGCGTCATAAAGGCAGACGTGCCCAAGCCAAGGCTTTGGAAGAAGCAAAGGCAAAATACGCCGAACTCAACAACACCTACCTCCGCCTTTACTCGGAATTTGACAATTACCGCAAACGCACTGCCAAAGAAAAACTCGAAATGTCAGCTACAGCCTCGTCTGCGGTCATCAAAGATCTGCTCCCCGTGCTTGACGACTTCGAGCGTGCTCTCCAGAACATGGAGAAAAACGGCAACGAAGCCGACCTACAAGGTGTCACGCTGATTTATAACAAGCTGAAATCCACCCTTCAAAAGAAAGGTCTGGAGGAAATCATCGCTATCGACTGTGACTTCAACACCGATGAACACGAAGCCCTCACGATGATCCCCGCTCCCGACGAATCAAAGAAAGGCAAGGTCATCGATGTCATCCAGAAGGGTTATAAACTCAATGGTGTAGTGATAAGGTTTGCAAGAGTGGTAGTGGGGAGTTAGCAGTTAGCAGTTTACCCCGTTAGGGGTTAAAGCTCGGTAGAAGAAATAAAAAACAATAACATAATGGCAGAAAAAAGAGATTATTACGAAGTATTAGGTGTCAGCAAAAGCGCCACACCGGAGGAACTGAAGAAGGCCTACCGCAAGCTGGCATTACAATATCACCCCGACCGCAACCCTGGCAACAAGGAGGCCGAGGAGAAATTCAAGGAAGCCGCTGAAGCCTACGAGGTGCTGAGCAATCCTGACAAGCGGGCACATTACGACCAGTTCGGCTTCGCCGGAATGAGCGGTGCAAGTGGCTACGGCGGACAAGGCATGTCGATGGACGACATCTTCAGCCAGTTCGGCGACCTTTTCGCTGACTTCGGCTTGGGCAGCATCTTTGGAAGCGGTTTTGGCCACGGTTTCAGCGGCGGCTCACGCTCTGGCGACACTCCACGTGAACGCGGCGGCAACATCCGCGTCAAGGTCAAGATGAACCTTCAGGAAATTGAAAAAGGTGCGAAGAAAAAAATCAAAGTCAGCAAATACGTCACCTGCGACCATTGTCACGGCTCCGGGTCAGCGGACGGTGCCACCAGCACCTGCCCCACCTGTAAAGGACGTGGACAAGTTATCAGGACAGTGAATTCACTCTTCGGACAGATGCAGACCGCCTCAACATGCCCTAACTGCGGCGGCACCGGCAAAATCATCAAAAACAAATGCACCCATTGTCACGGCGACGGCATCGTGAAGGGCGAAGAAGTCATCGACATCGACATCCCAGCCGGTGTCGGCGAAGGAATGCAGCTCACCCTACGTGGCAAAGGCGGCGCAGGACCGCACAACGGCATCAACGGAGACCTCTACGTGCTTATCGAAGAAGAAGCCCATCCCGAACTGGAACGCGATGGCAACAACTTGATTTACAACTTGTTCATCTCTGTTCCGCAGGCCATCCTCGGCACCGATGCCGAAGTGCCTACCGTCAGCGGTAAAGTGAGGGTCAAAATCGCCCCCGGAACCCAAAGCGGCAAGATACTGCGACTCAGAGGGAAAGGCCTCCCGATCTTGAACGGCTACGGCAACGGTGACCTCCTTGTCAACGTCAACGTGTGGATTCCTAAAAAGGTCTCGAAAGAGGAAGAAAGAGCTTTGCAAGCCATGAACGCTTCCGAGAACTTCAAGCCCAACCCCACCGATGACGACCGCTCGTTCTTCAAGAAAGTCCGCGACTATTTCAGCTAATCCTGAAACACCCCGCACATGAAAATAGAAGTCATCAACGTCACCAAACGCTATGCCGAGCATCTGGCTCTTAACAACGTGAGCCTCACCGTGCCTGAACAGAGCATCTACGGTTTATTAGGCCCAAACGGCGCGGGCAAAACCACCCTTATTCGCATCCTCAACCAAATCACTGGCCCCGACACCGGCAAGGCGCTTATCGATGGAGAGCCGCTTCGTCCGCAACATGTGGAGCGCATTGGTTACTTGCCCGAGGAACGCGGTCTTTACAAAAAAATGAAGGTCGGCGAACAAGCCATATACTTAGCCCAACTCAAAGGCATCTCCAAGCCCGAAGCCACCAAAAGACTCAAAACCTGGTTCGAGAAATTCGAAATTGGCGAATGGTGGAACAAGACCGTGGAGGAGCTATCCAAAGGCATGCAGCAAAAAGTGCAGTTCATCACCACCGTCATCCACGAGCCAGACATCTTGATCTTCGACGAGCCTTTCTCCGGTTTCGACCCCATCAACGCCAACTTGCTCAAAAAGTCAATCCTCGAACTGCGCGACAAAGGAGCCACCATCCTGCTATCGACACACAACATGAATTCCGTGGAAGAAATGTGCGACAGCATCTCTTTAATTAATAAAGGTGAAAAGATTCTTGAAGGCAAAGTGGACGAAATCAAACGTCAACACAGCGCTTCGGAAGATGGCAAACTATTGTCAATGAACGACATTTTCATTCAGGAAGTCCAATCCAAAAACATCACATTATGAACAAGATCGGACTCATCATCAAGCGCGAGTACTTCACCCGTGTGAAGAAACGCAGCTTCATTATTATGACCTTCTTGGGTCCTCTGCTCATCGCCGCTGTCTATATCATCCCGATCCTACTGGCACTTCATGGCGACAATGAGAAACGCACCATCGCCGTGGTTGACCAAAGTCATTGGTTTGAACGCCAATTCATTAACACAGAAAAACAGACCTTCATCAGGCTTGACGACATCAGCATCGACTCCACCAAAAAATTAGTACAGGAAGGCTTTTTCGACATTGCGTTGTATATCCCTGAGACACAGCTCAATATCCCATCAAACGCCGTCGTTTATAGCATGAAACAGGTGCCGATGAACGTGGAGAGCCACATCAAAGAGGTGATGAAAAACGAGATTCAGGTCCAGAAATTACTCGCCGCCGGTGTGGATCCCGACATTTTGGAAAGCATCAAGACCAACATTAGCCTTTCCGTCATTAGGATGGATGAGGAAGGTGGTGAAAAAGAGACCTTTACGGAAGTGCAGTTCATCCTCGGCATGATTCTTGCGGTATTGATTTATATGTTCATCATTTTGTTTGGCGGCCAGGTGATGCAGGGTGTCTCCGAGGAGAAGAGCAGCCGCATCATCGAAGTCATCGTCAGTAGCGTGAAGCCTTTCCAGTTGATGATGGGCAAAATCATCGGTGTCTCTCTGGTCGCCCTGACCCAGTTTGTGATGTGGGTCCTGCTGACCGGTGTGATCTACATCGGTTTTTCCGCCGCCGTGGGCATCAGCCATCCCGAAGCCATCAGCCAAGGCACCGTGATGGCGCAGGAAATCAGCAACACTAACATCATGGACAACGAAGCCGTCCAAAACGTGCTCAACATCGTCCATTCCATCGACTTCGGCACGGTTATCATCAGCTTCATTGTCTTTTTCCTGTTAGGGTATCTGCTCTACGCCACCATGTTCGCCGCCATCGGTTCATTGGTTGATAACAACACTGATTCACAACAATTTACACTACCAGTCACCGTACCATTGATCATCGCCATGATTTCCGCGATCTATATTGTCAATAATCCCGACGGCAATTTGGCAGTCTGGATGTCGATGATTCCTTTCACCTCGCCTGTGGTAATGATGGTGCGCATTCCTTTCGGGGTACCCGTCTGGCAAGTGGTCGTTTCAGCCATTATTTTGGCAGGTTCTTTCATAGGAATGACATGGGTGGCGGCGAAGATTTACCGCACTGGAATCCTAATGTACGGTAAGAAACCCACCTATAAGGAAATTTTCAAATGGCTAAAATATTAAAAACAATTTGTGAAATCGAACAAAAAGAAGTAATTTTGCACGCTCGTTTTTAGGCAAAAACGGCAAAAATAGAAGTTAAAATATTAAAAATTAAATAATTAAATCGTTTTTACAATGCAAAACAAAGGAGCTATTAAGACTTTAGCCATCATCTTCGGGCTGATTTTCCTGTACCAGCTCTCATTCACCGTGGTCACCAAAGTGGTTGAGAAGAAGGCTGTGAAGTTCGCCCAAGGCGATGAAGCCAAGGAGAATTACTATTTGGATTCTGTGAGCAACGTACCTGTGTACAACCTTTTGGTAAAGAAGTACACTTATCGCGAAGCCAAGGAAAGAGAAATTAATTTAGGTTTGGACTTGAAGGGCGGTATGAACGTCACCCTCGAAGTCTCAGTGAAAGACATCGTCAACGCTTTAGCCGGTGCCAATGCCACCGACCCGACCTTCCAGAAGGCCATGCAGCTTGCCACCGAGCGTCAAGAAAAGAGCGAGGGTGATTTCGTGACCCTGTTCGGGCAAGCTTATGAAGAGGTTGACCCGAATGCCAAACTTGCCTCGTTTTTCCTGTTTGAATTCAAAGATAAGGGCATCACTGTCAACTCCACCAACAGTGAGGTACTGAAAGTTTTGAAGGAAGAGTGCGACGGTGCCATCGACCGTTCCTACCAGATTCTGAGAACCCGTATCGACCGTTTCGGCGTGGCACAGCCCAACATCCAAAAGTTGGAAGGCAGTGGACGTATCTTGGTCGAGCTTCCAGGCATCAAGGATCCTGCACGTGTGCGCAAACTCCTTCAGGGAACCGCACAGCTTGAATTCTGGGAGACCTACAACTTCAGCGAACTCTACCAGTACTTCGACCAAGCCAACGCCAAGTTAGCTGAGAAGAACAAGGCCGTTCAGTCTGTGAACGAAGAACAAACCGAAGAGGCTTCTGTTGAAGGAGAAGAGACTGCACAAGCTGAATCTGTTGAAGACGAAGCCGTTGTTGCCGACACCACAGCCGAAGGCGGACTGCTCGACCAGATTGCCAAGGATGAAGACGAAGCCGCTCTCAACGACGACGAGGCTTTAGCCAAATTCCAATCTGAGAACCCGCTGTACGCACTGTTGCAGCCCTCTTACACACAACAGGGTCCTGCCAACACCGCCCGCGTGGGTATCGCCCAAGTGAAAGACACTGCCAACATCAACCGCATGCTGGCTGAAACCGCCAACATCTTCCCCCGCACCCTTAAGCTCGCTTGGAGCGTGAAGCCCGAGAGCTACGGTGGCGAGACCGAGTTCCTTGAACTCGTCGCCCTGAAGATGTCACGCGACAACAAATGCGCCCTCGGCGGTGAAGTCATCACTGATGCCCGTCAGGACTACGGTCAAAACAACCAAGTGGAAGTCACCCTTCAGATGAACTCCGAGGGTGCCAAGGCTTGGAAGCGCCTCACTGGTGAGAACATTGGCAAACAAGTCGCCATCGTCCTCGACAACTACGTCTATAGCTTCCCTGTCGTCAACGATGAGATCCCGAATGGACGTTCATCTATCAGCGGCGGCGGCATGAGCATCGAAGAAGCTCAAGACTTGGCCAACATCTTGAAAGCCGGTAAGCTTCCGGCACCCGCCCGCATCCTTGAAGAACAGGTCGTTGGTCCTTCACTGGGTCAGGAATCTGTCCGCAAGGGCATGTGGTCCATGGTGTTCGCTTTCATCCTCGTGCTGATCTACATGGTCTTCTTCTACAAGAAAGCCGGTTTAGTCGCCGACATCGCCTTGATCGTCAACGTGTTCTTCCTGTTCGGTGTTTTGGCTTGCCTCGGCTCTGTGCTGACCTTGCCTGGTATCGCAGGTATCGTGTTGACCCTCGGTATGGCAGTGGACTCCAACGTGATTATCTTTGAACGTATTAAGGAAGAGCTCCGTGGCGGCAAGGGTCTCCGTCCCGCCATCGACGCTGGTTATAAGAACGCTTACTCCGCTATTATCGACGGTAACGTCACCACCTTGATCACTGGTATCGTGCTGATCGTTTTGGGTACTGGCCCTGTCCACAGCTTCGCTGTCACCCTCTGCATCGGTATCCTCACCTCACTGTTCACTTCTATCTTCATCAGCCGCCTCATCTTCACAGGCATGCTCGATAAGGAAAAGGACATCACCTTCACCACCAAGCTCACTGAGAACTTCTTGAAGGACACCAAGTTCGACTTCATCAAGTTCCGTAAGACCGCTTACATCATCGCTCTTGTGATGATCCTCATCAGCGGCTGCTCACTTGCTTTCAAGGGTTTGAACCTCGGTATCGACTTCAAGGGTGGTCGTAACTACATCGTTCGTTTCGACCAAGACGTGAAGGTTGACCAAGTTCGTGAGGCTCTGTCAGCTGTTGACGTTGAAGGTTGGGAAACTCCTGAAGTGAAGACCTACGGTCCTAACGGTCAGGTGAAGATCACAACCAAGTACAAGATCGAAGACAACAATCCTGATGTGGACACTGAGATCCAGGGTATCCTCTACCAAGGTTTGAACGGTTTGTTCAGCCAAAGCATCACCGCTGATCAGTTCTCATCAGAAGACGAGACCATCGGTGTGTTAAGCACACAGAAGGTCGGTGCTACCATCGCCAGCGACGTTAAGCGTAAGTCCGTTTGGGCTATCGCCGTGTCACTCCTCCTGATGTTCGCTTACATCGCCATCCGTTTCCGCAGATGGCAGTATGGTCTGTCGGCTCTCGCCGCTCTGACCCACGATACCGTCATCATGCTCGGTATGTATTCCCTGTTCTTCAACGTCCTGCCATTCACCATGGAAGTTGACCAGGCCTTCATCGCCGCCGTGTTGACCATCATCGGTTACTCCATCAACGCTACCGTGGTTATCTTCGACCGTGTGCGTGAGAACACCACACTCCACCCGAAGGCCACTTGGAGAGAGAACATCAACAACGCCGTCAACAGCACATTGACCCGTTCGTTCAACACCTCAGGATCAACCTTCGTCGTGTTGCTCGCCATCTTCATCTTCGGCGGCGACACCATCCGCGGATTCATCTTCGCTCTGTTGGTTGGTATCCTGGCTGGTACCTTCTCCTCAGTGTTCCTGTCATCACCTGTCGCTTACAACCTCTTGAAAGGTGACAAGCAGGAAAAGGAACTTGCCGAGGCTGAAGAAAACAGCAAGAAGAAATAACCCATAAAGGTTAATCGATCACTAAAAAGAATCCCACTGGAAACGGCGGGATTCTTTTTTTATATCTTTGCTGTGTTATATCACCAATGACTCTCATCCTAATGCTTTAAACCTCACGATATGAACGCCACACGTACTATCCAAGTTTTCCTTGCCTCTTCAGACGAACTGAAAACCGACCGCAACACTTTCGGTAACCTTATCAGAAGATTGGACAATATCTATGAAAAGCGGGGCATCCGCATCAAACTCGTCGAATGGGAAGACTGCGATGCGGCATACAACAACATTCGGAAACAAGATGAGTACAATGTTGAAGTGCGGGCAAGCGACATGTTCCTTGCGCTTTTCTATAAGAAAGCGGGTAAGTTCACTGTTGAGGAATTTGGCGTGGCTACCGAAGAGTTTCAACGCACGGGAACAAAACCCAAACCATACGTTTATTGCCGCGACTTACCTGAAGGAGAGCAGGAATCCGAAGAGCTGAAGGAATTCAAGAGACGTCTTTTTGAAGAGATGGGGCATTATTGGAGCCAGTACAACAACGAAGACTCCTTGCAGTTGCATTTCGTTATTCAGTTGCAATTGGTAGAGAATAGCCGCTTGGACAACCTCAAAGTGGAAAATGGGGAGGTGAAACTTGACAACACCACCGTTGCCCGCATGGATCATCTTCGCTTTGCAGCCGATAACCCCGACTTCCAACGAATGAGTCTTCGTCTGCAAGAACTACCCTCGTTGATTGAGAAAGCCCGTCTTCGCACAGAAAAATACCCCAAGGACCAAGACCTGGCAGATGAGCTTCAGAAACTTCTCAATGAGAAGAATCAACTTCATCAAGATTTTGAACGACAACAACAGCTCCTGCTTGATGCTGCCAAGCGCATTGCCGTACTGCAAAGCGAGGCCATCACCGACCGCATGAAGCGAGCCATTGAAGCTTTTGAAAGAGGAAATGTACGGGAAGCCAATATTATCCTTGACGAGGCCGAATATGATGCTTTGCACAATTTGGCCGACTATCGCCAAATCAAAGCACTTGCAGAGCAGAAACGGCAGAATGTGATTCATTCCATTGAAGAACTTTTGTTGAAGACCTCCACTTTAATGGCCGATGCTTCCATAGATATCAATAAACGCATTGAAAAAGTACATTCCATCTACTCTCAAACTGACGAGATGGCCAAAGACGTAAATTATGACAAGGAGAAATTCTCCGACCTGCTGTTTGGCTATGCCCAATTCCTATATAAATATGGCCTGTACAAAGACTCCGAAGCGATATACTTTCGCCAGATTTCGCTTGTTGAGGAATTGCACGGAACGGAAAGCGAAGAGGCTGCCACATCTTACAACAATATCGGTGCGGTGTTAAAAGAACAAGGCGGCTACGACAAAGCACTGGAGTATTATTTCAAGACTTTGTCAATTTTCGAAAATTTTCTCGGCACGAAACATGCATCCACAGCCACATCTTACAACAATATCGGCCTAGTGTATCATGAGCAAGGCAACTACAACAAAGCATTGGAGTACCATTTCAAAGCTTTGGCGATTTATGAGAAAGTCCTTGGCAAAGAGCATCCATCGACCGCTATATCCTACAACAATATCGGCTTAGTATACCATAAGCAAGGCAACTACGGCAAAGCGTTGGAATACCATTCCAAGGCGTTGGTGATATGGGAGAAAGTCCTCGGCACGGAACATCCATCCACTGCCACTTCTTACAACAATATCGGCTTAGTATTTATTGACCAAGGTGACTCCGACATGGCGTTGGAGTACCATAAAAAGGCTTTGGCAATAAAAGAAAAAGTCCTCGGCACGGAACATCCATCCACTGCTCAATCCTACAACAATATAGGTTTGGCGTATTGGAAAGAAGGTAATTACGACAAGGCGTTGGAGTACCATAAAAAGGCTTTGGCTATAAGGGAAAACGTCCTCGGCACGGAACATCCCGACACAGCCCTATCCTACAACAACATCGGCGTGGTGTATAATGACCAAGGCGACTCCGGCAAGGCGTTGGAATACCATAAAAAAGCTTTGGCTATAAGGGAGAACGTCCTCGGTATGGAGCATCCCGACACAGCCCTATCCTACAACAACATCGGCGTGGTGTATAATGACCAAGGCAACTCCGACAAGGCGTTAGAATACCATAGAATGGCTTTGGCTATAAGGGAGAAAGTCCTCGGCACGGAACATCCCGACACAGCCCTATCATACAACAATATAGGTTGGGTGTATTGGAGACATGGTAACTACGACATGGCGTTGGAGTACTATAAAAAAGCCTTGGCTATAAGGGAGAAAGTCCTCGGCACGGAACATCCCGACACAGCCCTATCATACAACAACATCGGCATGATGTACTATGAACAAGGTAATTACGTCAAAGCGTTGGAATACTATAAAAAAGCTTTGGCTATAAGGGAGAAAGTCCTCGGCACGGAACATCCCGACACAGCCCAATCCTACAACAACATCGGCATGATGTACTATGAACAAGGCAATTACGTTAAAGCGTTGGAGTACTATTTCAAGGATTTGGAGATTTGTGAGAAAGTTCTAGGCACGGAGCATCCCGACACAGCTACTTCCTACAATAATATCGGTGGAGTGTATGATAGCCAAGGCAACTATGATAAGGCTTTGGAGTACTATTTCAAGGATTTGGCAATACAAGAAAAAGTTCACGGCACGGAGCATCCCGATACTGCCACTTCATACAACAATATCGGTGGAGTGTATTATAGCCAAGGCGACCACGAAAAGGCGTTGGAGTACTATTTCAAGGATTTGGCAATACAAGAAAAAGTTCACGGCACGGAACATCCTGGTACAGCTACTTCCTACAATAATATTGGCACGGTGTATTATGAACAAGGCGATTATGATAAAGCGTTGTACTACCTGAACAAGGCTTATCAAATATTCGAGAAAGTCCTCGGTCCAGAGCATCCCAATACTAAAGCCACATTAGGATGGATTGAACTCGTGAATAACACCGCAATGGAAAATCAGAAACCTGAGAAGAAAACCTTCTGGCAAAGGCTATTCGGGAAGTGATTCCTTTCCTCGTCAATAATCCCATCAATCATCAAAAGGAACACATGTCACCACTGATGAATAACTCATTGCCTATTCACCTACAAACGAAGAAATCATAGCTATTTTGATTGAAGTTTCTACAGATATTAATTAAACACCATATTTCTAACTCTCTTCACCGCTTCTTTAAAAGAATTATCGTATTTTTGTACGATAATAAAAAAACACGAACTTTTCGTTTTAAAACAAAGAAAGTCAATACCAATGAAAAGATATATCATCATCCTGCTTTCAATCCTGTGCCTCTGCCTCGATACCGATTTGTATGCGCAAAGGAGAAACCCTGCCAAGAACGCCGATTTAGCCTTTGACCGGAAGCAATATACCGAAGCCGCTGACCTATACAAGAAAGCCTATAAGAAGAGCAAGCGTAACAAGGCTGAACGCGCCCGCATCAGCTACCAGATGGGCGAATGTTACCGCCTCATCGGTCTTACCAAACGCGCTGAACCGTATTACGCCAGAGTGCTTAAGACCGATTTCCCCAACACCCATCCCGAGGTTTATCTCAACCTGGCCGAGACCTATAAGATGAACAAAAAGTACAAGGATGCCATTGCCTGCTACGAGAGCTACATCCAAGCGGTGCCTGATGATCCTCGCGGTCCATTGGGACTTGAGACCACACAGCTCATCGAGAATTGGACTGAGAATCCATCGCGCTACGAGCTCACCGAACTTAAGAAAGTCAACTCGAAATATTCCGACTTCGGTGCCTTTTGGATCAACTCCAACTACAACGAAATCCTCTTCACCTCCTCACGCAACGGCGCCACCGGAGGCGAAAAGGAAGGCATCACCGGACAGGACTTCACCGACTTCTGGACCTCAAAACAAGACCGTAAGGGCGAATGGAGTGCTCCCGTCTTAGCCGACGAGAACGAGAACATCAATTCCGACGACAGCGATGGTGCCGGATTCATGAACTCCAACTATTCCAAGCTTTACTTCACCCGCTGCGAGGCTGGCGAACACAAAAAGAACGGCTGCATGATCATGGTCGCCTCTAAGTCAGGAGGTGCCTTCTCCACAGCTCGTCCCGTTGAGATTGCCACTGTCGACACGCTCGACATCGTAGGCCACCCTACCCTCTCAGATGATGAGTTGATCCTCTATTTCTCAGCTGAACGCAAAGGCGGATTTGGCGGCAAGGACCTCTGGATCTCCACACGTAAAAGTTCCAGCGAGGCTTTTGGCAGACCGTTCAACCTCGGCGAAAACATCAACACCGCAGGCGACGAGGTGTTCCCCTTCCTGCGCAATGACACTACGCTGTATTTCTCCTCCAACGGCCACGGCGGCATGGGCGGCCTCGACGTCTTCGTCTCCACCATCGACACAGCCGGCAACTGGGGCAAACCCGTCAACCTCAAATACCCCATGAACTCCACTGGCGACGACTTCGCAATCATGTTCCATCCCACCCAGGAAAAAGGCTTCGTCTCTTCCAACCGTGGTAACACCAGAGGCGATGACAATATCTACTACTTCGAAGAGCCACAGATCCATTTCACCTTCTCAGGTACTGTCAAGGACGAGAACACCCTTCAACTCGTTTCCAATGCCACCGTGCGTTTTGTAGGCTCTGACGGTTCTGTGATGAGCACCCGCACCAACGACAAGGGCTACTTCAACTTCAGCGAGTCGCAAGTCAACAAAAACACCACTTACGAAATCACCATCGACAAGGAGAACTACTTCACGCTTAATGCCACTGAGACCACCGTTGGACTGGAATTCAGCAAGGACTTCGTGAAAGAATTCACCATACAGCCCATCCCCGAAGAGCCCATCATGCTGCCAGATATCCTGTACGACTTAGGCAAATGGGATCTGAAACCGCAGTTTGAGGACTCACTGCAAGGCTTGATCGAAACCCTGCAGGTCAACCCGACTATCACCATTGAGCTGGCCTCACATACCGACGCCCGCGACACCGACGAGCACAACGACATCCTGTCGCAGAAGCGTGCCCAGAGCGTGGTCGACTACCTCATTATCCGTGGCATCGACCCATTGCGTCTGACCGCCAAGGGCTACGGCGAGCGTGTGCCTCGTACCCTCCAAAAGGACATCACCGTGAAGGGATACAACTTCAAGGCTGGCACCCAGCTCACAGAAGACTTCATCAACAAGCTGCCCAACAACGAGGTTAAGGAAGCTGCTCACCAGATGAACCGCCGCACCGAGTTCCGCATCCTGTCGAAAGACTACGTGCCACGAGACATCATTGGCGAGGGCGGCACCGTCAATATCGCCATCAACCCCGCTGAGGTTAACTACGTCATTTTCGACACCGACAAGAGAGGCTATTTCACTTTCGACGCCAATGTTGATGGCTACAAGGAACGCTTCACCTACAGCCAAAACGCCGATTTCTGCATGTCGGAGGCTACGGCTTTGAGGCTATTGAAGGACGGACGCATCAACCGCGACAACTTCGAAGGCGACGTAGAGAAGATCCTCGGCACAGGAACCGTGGCCAACGGCGCCATCCTCACCCTGAAGGAGATCCGCATTGCCAACAAGAGCCTCACCGATGTGAAGGTGAAAGTCATGCAAAAGATGGTTGAGCAATGGGTCATCGGCAAGAAGACCCTCGAGCAGATGGGCGGTTTTGAATTCGATACTAAA